>OHPX01001175.1_pt1 | contig 10432 bp, 8 predicted proteins | sample 1577801 | NCBI WGS metagenome assembly OHPX01 (sample SAMEA3879584, study PRJEB24766) | human gut metagenome | biome: human-associated habitat; feature: feces | place: USA | collected 1985/1987 | reverse complement strand
GACTGGAATCCTTTGTTTGTGGAGGCTCTGCACAGGCAGCCATATATCGAATATCTGTTGGATCTTCTGCTGTCTGGCAGCATAGAAGAACGAGCTTTTGTAGTTGCTGAGTATGGAAAAGAGGTGAGGAAAATTGAACAGCGAATATCAGAGTTTATCTCCAGCTACCCAGCAGGCTGTGATGAGCGCAGCCGAAGCCATAGCGCCGGAACAGAGCGTTGATGAGGTGCGGCAGAGCCTTTCTGTTACCGACAAGGGAAAAACAGCCAACACCATCGACAACTGCCGGATTGTGTTCTGCTGCGATCCACTCCTGCGGGATGCCATCCGGCTTAATCTCCTGACAGACCGGGTAGACATTGTGCAGGACTTGGGCTGGCGCAGGAATACCAGCGCCCTGACGGATACCGATGTGAAATATCTTCTCCTCTATTTTGAGAGAAATTATGAGCTGACCAGTGAGAAAAAGATCACGGATGCACTTTCTATCGTAGCAAACGAAAACTGCTACCATCCAATTCAGGATGCGCTGAACAGCCTTGTTTGGGACGGTACACCACGCATCCGATCCTGTCTGCACCATTTTCTTGGTGCTGATGAAAGTGACTATGTGGAAGAAATGCTGAAACATTTCCTGCTGGGTGCTATACGCCGGGTATTCCGTCCCGGTTCCAAATATGAGGAAATGCTTTGTTTGGTGGGCGGTCAGGGTGCCGGAAAGTCTACCTTCTTCCGACTGCTGGCGATCCGGGACGAATGGTTCTCTGATGACCTGAAGAAGTTGGATGACGACCGGGTATTCCAAAAGCTGCAAGGTCACTGGATCATTGAGATGTCAGAGATGCTTGCCACCAGCAGCGCAAAGAGCATTGAAGAAATCCGTTCCTTTATTAGCCGACAGAAGGAAACCTACCGGACACCCTATGAATCTCAGCCTAAAGACCGGCTTCGGCAGTGTGTGTTCGGTGGTTCCTCGAATACGCTGGACTTCCTGCCGCTGGATCGAGCCGGGAACCGGCGCTTTCTTCCAATCATGATTTACCCGGAGAATGCAGAGGTTCACATTTTGGAGGATGAAGCCGCATCCAGAGCCTACTTGCAGCAGGTGTGGGCGGAGGCAATGACCATCTACCGGGCAGGCGGCTGGAAGCTGACGTTCAGCCCGGAAATGGTACGTTATCTCAAGGAACATCAGAAGGACTTCATGCCGGAGGACACGAAAGCTGGCATGATTCAGGCATTTCTTGATAGCTATGCAGGCGATACCGTCTGTTCCAAGCAGCTTTACAAGGAGGCGCTGAACCATGCTTTTGACGAGCCGAAGCAATGGGAAATCCGCGAGATCAACGAGATTATGAACCAGTGCGTGACCGGCTGGACGTATTTCTCCAATCCCCGCAGCTTTGCCGGATACGGCAGGCAAAAGGGCTGGGAGCGCGAAAGAGCTGCAACCGACAACGGCAACCATGCCGCAGAAATCCCGGACGGCTTTGTGGAGATCACGGAGCAGATCGAGATGCCGTTCTGAAAGGCACGGTTTGTTGCAAAGCCTGTTGCTGTCCCGTTGCCGGGCTGGTTGCCGGAGAAATCCTTGTCCTGTCAGGTTTTTCTACCTTTGACAACCAAAACAACAGAAAAATAGAAGAAAAAGAAAATCGTAAATCAACCGTCAGACCGGGTATGTTTCGAGGTTTTTGGAAGTCCGTTGCCGGACTTCGTTGCCGCCTCGCCCTGTCTGGCTATTTTTGTATGGAGGGTAAACTGCCTATGAAGGAAATCCCAATTTGGGAAAAGAGCAATCTGAGCTTGGAGGAAGCCGCAGCTTACTCCGGCATTGGTATTAACAAACTGCGCGAGATCACCAACGAGGACCGGTGCAAATTCGTCCTCTGGGTGGGCAACAAGCGCCTGATTAAACGCCGCCTGTTCGATCAGTTCATCGAGCAGGCGTATTCTATTTGAAGAAGTGATGTGAAAATCTATGACACAGCGACACTTTGAAAAAGTTGTCTGTTCCTGTTCAATATCAGTGGAAATCGCATATTCGGTATGATATACTTGTATCAATCCCTATAATAGCGCTTTTCACGGAAAGGAGTTTCTGAATTGTCTGAAAAGCGCAAAGATAGCAAAGGTCGTGTTTTGAAGGACGGCGAAAGCCAAAGAGCAAACGGCACTTATGACTATCGTTATACCGATATACACAAGAAACGGCGTTGTATTTACGCCAAATCCCTGACAGAGTTGCGGAAGAAAGAGGACGAGCTGCGGCGCGACATGGCGGACGGCATCGACTATGCTGCGGGAGAAATGACCGTGGCGGAGCTGGTTGATCGCTACATGAATCTAAAACGGGGCTTGAAGCAAAATTCGCTGCGGTCTTATGGCTCTGCGGTCAAACGGATTCACGCCGACCCATTCGGACAGAAGCCGATCAAAACCGTAAAGCTCTCCGACGCAAAGGGCTGGTTTGTGTTCCTGCACGACAGCGGCATCAAGCAAAACACCATCGGCGTGCTGCAAAGCGTTGTCAGACCGGCATTTGAAATGGCGGTGGATGATGACATCATCCGCAAGAACCCGTTCAAGTTCAAGCTGTCTGATGTGGTGCCGAAGGATGCCTATGTACGCGATGCGCTGACCAAGGAGCAGCAGGAGAAGTATCTGCAATTCGTGCAGGACTGCGGCGGGAATTACTATGATGACATTGTGATTCTGCTGGGAACCGGCTTGCGTGTGAGCGAGCTGTACGGTCTGACACGGGCAGATATTGACTTCGACCGACGCTGTATTCACGTTCGGCGGCAGCTATGCCGGACGGCGGAGAAGCCCTATTTCGTCACGCCGCCCAAAACCAAAAGCGGCATCCGAAACGTCCCCATGACGGACGCGGTTTACATGGCGCTGATGCGGGTGGTGAAAGCCAGAACCGCCCCGAAGGTGGAATTGCTGGTGGACGGTCACAGCGGTTTTCTCTTTCTGGACAAGTCCGGGATGCCGAAGGTTGCGATGCACTTGGAGAACTATATGCGAGGTCTGCAAGCGCGATTTGAAAAGGCATACGGCAAGCCTGTCCCACGGATCACGCCCCATGTGCTGCGGCATACCTTCTGCACCAACGTTCAGCAGGCAGGACTTGATGTGAAAAGCCTGCAATATCTGATGGGACATTCCAACGCCAGCGTGACGCTGGACGTCTACACGCACAGCAGCTTTGATTCCGTCGAGAGAGCCTTTGAACAGATCGCCAGCAGCCTGTAATTTTCATTGTACGAAGTTGGTTGGCTTACGCCACAACTTACGCCAATTCCCTGTCAAGTGGCGTAGATTTGCGTAGAAATGTGTGAATTTCCTTGAAATGAAGCAAGCTGTAAAAAGCGGCTTAAAGCCTTGATAACTCTACGAAAATCTACATTTTCTGTTATATGCGTTTTGCTTCAAAAAGTTGAGGTTTTGAAGGGCGGCATGTACTAAGTGCAAAAAACATCAAGCCCCCTGGCGAAAGCCAGGGGGCTTTTCTTGTGGAGACTCGGCTTGTCGGCGGAGCACAAGCATCAAGCATTGAGTCCTCCACTGCGCCTTCGAGCGGGGTGAGCCGGAGTCGGGAATCGCTTGCGTTCCGGCTATAACGCCGGAATACAGGATACGAAGCTTGTGATGGCAGGAAAGTGGGGGTGACAGGCTTTGCAGCGGCGCCCCGCTTCCACCAGCGGCACAGATGCTGCACATACTGAGTACCAGCAACCATTAAGCCCTTTGGCTTTACAGCCACAGGGCTTTTTCTCGTACGCTGGGGTCCATCAGCATTGCCCTCCCCTGCCCATACTCTGGAAACCGCAGTCGGCATGCGTCATGGGCTATGCCTCTGCTCATGTCTGTCCGACCTGATACTTCTTCAGCAGCCGCCACAGTGTCCCCCGGCTGATCCCCAGTTTTGCCGCCGTCTGCGTCCGGTTCCCGCCGCATTCCTGAAGAACGGCCAGCAACTCCTCATAGGACAGGTCGATCCTGGTATGGGCGGCCTTCGGCATCGGCGGCGGGCACGGGGGCGGCGTCTCGGGAGAGGCGGCACTCTCCAGCAGATGGGCGATCAGGCCAGATACAGAGACGCCAGGCCGGTAAAGCACCGCCAGCCGCTCACAGAAATTCTGCAGCTCCCGGATGTTTCCCCGCCAGGGGCAGCTCTGCAGCAGACGGCAGTCGCCATCGCTCAGTTCCAGCGGACAGCCGTCGCCCTCCCGAGCCTGGAAGTTCCGAAGGAAGCTCTGCGTCAGCAGCGGGATGTCCTCCTGCCGCTCCCGCAGCGGGGGCAGATTCAGCTGCAGGACATACAGGCGGTAATAGAGATCGCTGCGGAATTTACCTGCCCGGACCAGCGACTCCAGGTTCTTGTTGGTGGCCGCGATCACCCGGATATTGATGGGAGTCACCTGACTGTCCCCCAGCCGCATGATCTCCCGCTCCTGCAGGACCCGCAGCAGCCGCCCCTGAAGTCCCAGGGGGATCTCCGAGATCTCGTCCAAAAAGATGGTGCCGTTGTGGGCGATCTCAAACAGGCCCGGCTTACCGCCCCTGGTGGCGCCGGTGAAGGCGCCCTCCACATAGCCGAACAGCTCGCTCTCCAGCAGGTTCTCCGGCAGGGCGGCGCAGTTGATGGCTACGAAGTTGTTCTGTGACCGACGGCTCCAGGCGTGGATGCTCTGGCTCAACAGCTCCTTTCCGGTACCGGTCTCCCCCACCACCACGATGTTGGAGTCCGTCTGGGCAAAGGCCTTGGCCTCCTGGATACAGGCTATCATCCGCGGGCTGCGGGTGATGATGTCCCCGAAGGTGTACTTGGCCTTGTGTCCCTTGTAGTGGAGCTTTTTGCGCAGCTGGTCCTCCGTGATCTGGATCTGCGCAGCGTTCAGCAGGGAAACCACAGTTCCAGCCCGGAGGCCGTGCATCATCATGTTTTTCGTTTTGACGGACAGGTGGGTGTTTTTGTAAGCGATAATCTCGTCCGTGTTCTCCGTCGCGGACACGATGCGGCTCAACGCCGGGGTGGAGAACACGGAGGATGCCGGCTTTCCCAGATACTGTTCCCGGCGAGAGAGCTGCAAGATCTGGATGGCAGCTGTGTTCAAAAAGGAGATCTGTTGATTGCGGTCGATGACCACCAGCCCCTCATAGGCGTTGTCCAGCATGGTTTGGAAGCTCAGGGCCTTCTCCCGTTCCACCTGACTGATCTTGGCCTGCTGCTTGGCCTCCGAGATGGCGTTCCAGAATGCCTCCCGGCCGGAGGTAATGAGCATGGAGGTCAGTCCAATCTCCTCCGCCAGGCGGCAGCCGGTGCCGCCGCCGATGATGACCCGCTTCCCGTCTCTGGCTGCCTGCTCCACACAACGGCGGATCTCCAACAGGCTGTTCTCCTGAAAACAGTACGGCGTCACGTCCACACCCAGCTGGCGGGCCAGCTTCTCCACGCCCAGGATCATGTTCTGGGTTCCCAGGATGGCGGCCGGAACAGGGCCGTACTTCTGCCGCAGCTGCAATAGAGTATTGACAATGTCCGTTCCGTTGATAATCAGCTCGATCACCGGGATAGAGAGGGAACGGCGGCACAAGTCCAGATAGGTGGCGCCCCGGGCGATCATGGCGTCGCAGTCCGGCCACTGGGGCAGCAGTTCCTGGGTCGTGGACGCCACCAGGATGTCCAGTGAGTACTCCGTGGCGTCCAGAGCCTGCAGGCGCATCTGCTCCGTGTGCTCCTGGAACACGTCCCAGGCGAGATTTGCCATGCTGGCGTAGGGAATGACGATGGCAATCCGAACCATAGCAGCCTCCTGTTCCCAAAAATCGGTGTGCTTCTTTGCCCATCATAGCAAAAGCCGCTTTTTACGTCAAGCCGCCGTCTGTTCTATTTGAGACGATTTAGAACAGTTAAAACACTATTTTGAACGAATAAAACACTCTCCGGTGAAAACAACCAATTGAGGCTGCAAAATTTTGGAGACACTTTTGTGAAAATCTGAAAAACCGCTCAACGGAGTTTCAGCAAAAATTTTGTGGCATCCAAAAACATTGAATTTTCCAAAATTGGCACAGAGATTGCTTTATAATAAGGCGAACAACCAACAGAGAGGACGTGACAAGAATGGAAAAGAAAGTTCTGATCCCTTCGGACATTTCTCAGCCCGGAAAAGACTATCTCGCCGAAAAGGGCTATACCATAAAAATGGGCCGTGGGACAGACGAGCAGACGATTTTGGAGGATGTGGCAGACTGTGATGCCCTGCTGGCCCGGAATGAGCATATCACCCGTGCCATCATGGAGGCCGCCCCCCGCCTGAAGGTCATCAGCAAGCACGGGGTAGGGCTGGATAAGATCGACCTGGACGCGGCTAGGGAGCTGAACATCTGGGTCACCAACGGTCCCCTGAGCAATACCGTGGCGGTGGCGGAGCACACCATGATGCTGATCCTGGCCTGCGCCAAGAAGCTGGTCTTCTTTGACCGGGCGGCCAGACGCGGCGACTACGACATCCGCAACCGGGTCAAGGGCACGGATCTGGAGGGAAAGACCCTGGGGCTGCTGGGCCTGGGCAAGATCGGCCACATGGTGGCGAAGAAGGCCATCAACGGCTTCGGCATGGAGGTGATCGGCTATGATCCCTTCCTTCCTGCAGACCGCTGGGACCCGGAGGTGGGCCGCCGTGAGACCATGGAGGAGATCTTCGCCGGCAGCGACATCGTCTCTATCCACATGCCCTCCACCCCGGAGACCCGCAACAGCGTGGACCGCCGTTTGATCGGGATGATGAAGCCCACGGCCTATCTGATCAACGCGGCCCGGGGCGACCTGATCCGGGAGGCGGATCTGGCGGAGGCCCTGCGGAACGGCGCCATTGCCGGCGCGGGGCTGGACGATCCGCTCTTCCAGCTGCCCAACGTGACGGTCACGCCCCACAACGCGGCTCTGACGCTGGAGACCACGGACCGCATGGGCCTCCACGCCGCTATGGGCATCGACGAAGTGCTCTCCGGCCGCCAGCCTTCCTGGCCCGTGGTGGTGCCCAAGGAGCCGAGAACATGATGCGATTTCAGAGGTGAGAGTGGATGAAAAAAACGATTCGCAACAAAGAGCTTCTGGTTGGCGTAATTTTTCTGATAGTAGGTGTCGCGTACTTCGCGCTGGCTTTTACAATTCCCAGCTATGACGCCTATGGCGGCTCCTCCGTGGTGGATTCCTCTTTTGTTCCCAAGGTGATCGGCGCTCTAATGACTGTTCTCAGTGTTTTACAGCTGGTCTTTTCTTTGAGGGCCGGCAAAAACCCGCCCCCTGCAGCTCCCTCTGCGAAGCCGACAGAGGAAGACGGCACGTTCAAGGTGGAGGACTGGGACGATGACGCTGCCAACCGCAACGCCGACACCAAGGCACTGATTGCCATATTCGCGATTCTGATTGTGTACATGGCGTTGATGTCTGTGCTGGGCTTTCTCATCTCCTCGGCCCTGTTCCTGTTTGCCACGATGATGCTGCTGACACCGAAGCAGAAGCGGAAACTGCCTGTGATTGTCATCCTCTCTGTTATCGTGGCCATCGGTGTCTATTACCTGTTTGTGTACGGTCTGGATATGGTCCTGCCGGCCGGTATTCTCGGATAAGAGGAGGACATCACATGTTAGATCTTTTTATCGACGGCATCGCAGCAATCGCAACACCGGATACGCTGGCGTTGATGATTCTCGGTGTCATTGTGGGCATTATTTTCGGCTCCGTTCCCGGTTTGACCGCAGTGACCGGCATTGCGCTGTTTCTGCCGGTTACATACAGTCTTGGGCCCATCAAAGGCATGGCGCTGCTGATGGCAATTTATATTGGTGCCGTGTCCGGTGGTCTGATTGCAGCCATCCTGATCAACATTCCCGGCACGCCGGCCTCTGTGGCCACCTGTTTTGACGGAACTCCGCTGGCCAGAAAAGGGCAGGCCTACAAGGCTCTGGGTGTGGGCACGGTGTTCTCTTTTCTGGGCACGATTTTCGGTATTCTGATCCTCGTATTTGTCTCCCCAATCATTGCTAATTTCGCTCTAAAATTCGGGCCTGCGGAGTATTTCTCTGTTTCGGTATTCGCCCTGACCCTGATTGCCAGCTTGGCAGGGAAATCTCTGATTAAGGGGCTGATCTCTGCGGCTCTAGGCATTATGTTCATCACCGTAGGCGCAGCCCCAATTGATGCCGTCAGCCGTTATACCTTCGGCTTTTCCGGTCTCCGCGGAGGCTTCGACATTCTGACCGTGCTGGTGGGCCTCTATGCCATTTCAGAAATCCTCAGCACTGCCGCGAACAAAAAGGCTCTCGCTGCTGGCTCCGGTCAAGTGATGCAGTTCTCCGGCAAGGGATTCGGCTTCACCCTAAAAGAATTTTTGAGCCAGAAATGGAATTTCCTGATTTCCGCGCTGATTGGCACCGGCATTGGTGTTTTGCCCGGCATCGGTGGTGCCACATCCAATCTGTTGGCATACACAGTGATTAAAAACAAATCCAAAACCCCGGAGAAATTTGGAACCGGCATTATTGACGGCGTAGTCGCCTCCGAGTCCGCCAATAACGCCACCATCGGCGGGGCCATGATTCCTTTGCTCACCTTGGGCATTCCGGGTGATGCAGCTACGGCTATGCTGCTTGGTGGTCTGATCGTCCACGGTGTCCAGCCCGGTCCCCTGCTGTTCACCACCCACCCCGATGTGGTATACGGCGTGTTTGCCGCCATGGTGGTTGCCTCCATTCTGATGATCCTTGTCCAGATGTTTGGCCTGCGGCTGTTTGCAAAGGTTTTAAAGGTGCCCAAATACTATTTGATGCCCATTATCATCGTGTTGTGCGTAGTCGGTGCCTTCGCACTCAATAACCGGCTGTTCGACTGCTGGTCCATCATTTTCTTCGGTCTGGTAGGCTATGCCATGAGCAAATTCGACATTCCTCTGGCACCTATGATTATGAGCTTTGTGCTGGGAGAGACCATTGAGACCAACCTGCGCCGGGCGCTGATGTATGCTAACGGTGACATCTCTACATTTGTGACATCCCCCATTTCCTGCGTGTTCCTGGTGGCGGCTGCCATCTCCATCGTTCTGACGATTCGCAAGCAGCTAAATGACCGTAAAAAGGCAACTGCCTGAGGAATCCAACCGTGCACCACAGCAGACGCTGTTAAACATGACAAGAAAGGAAGATTCAACATGAAAACCTGGAAGAAATTGTTCTCTCTGTTTTGTGCAACCGTAATGATGTGCAGCCTGCTGGCTGGCTGCGGCAACAGCCCGGATACCCCGGCCGATGACGCCTCTTCGGAGGATGGCGGCACTGACTGGCCCACCAAATCCATCAACATGATCGTTCCCATGGGCGCCGGGGGCGACACTGACTTTAATGCCCGCACATATGCAAAATATCTGGAGGATGTGTTGGGTGAGACCGTAGTCGTCACCAATATCACCGGCAATGGCGGAGCGCTGGGTTCCGAGGAAGTCAAGAACGCCTCTCCCGACGGTTATACCTGCCTGTTTTATCACACCTGCCTGAATATCAACCAGGCCACCGGCATTGCCGACTACGGTTCCGAGGCATTTGAGACCGTGGCTGTGGTGGGAAAGAGTTCCGGCGAGGCCGTGGTCGTGCGGGCTGACGCCCCTTATGACACCATGGAGGAGCTGATTGCATATTCCCAGGCCAATCCCCAGACCGTAAAAATCGCCGCCAACACTGGAGCCACCTCTCACTGGGCATCCGTCGTACTGAATGTGGAGGAAGATGCGCAGCTGAATATCGTCAATGCCTCATCCTCTGCAGAACGTGTTGCGAATCTTCTGGGCGGCCAGTTGGATGTTATTATCAATCCCATCGGAACCGTTCAGGATTATGTGACCTCCGGTGATTTTAAGTATCTGGCAGTCACGACCTCCGAGCGGCTGGACTACCTGCCCGACGTGCCCACCTGTCTGGAACAGGGTGTGAATCTCTCCTACGATCTGATGTACTATGTCATGTTCCCCAAGGGGACCGATCCTGCCATCTGCCAGAAATTTGCCCAGGCGTTCAAAGAAATCTCTGAGATGCCGGAGTATGCCGAGGAGATCAAGACCGCCTACAACCAGACTCCCTATTTCCTCGACACCGAGGAGTCTATTGCCTACATTCAGGAAGAGAACGAGAAGATGATGGCCGGCCGGACCTGCCGTCTTTTTGCCCTCATGTATTACTAAAGGAGGAATTTCCCATGTATAATGCGCACAAGATCACCGACAAAGTGGCCGCCGGCAAGCTGGCCATCGGGTCCCACGTGGGCTTTGACAGCCCCTTCGTCACCGAGATGATCGCCGGCTGCGGCTTCGACTTCATCTGGATCGACGGCGAACACAGCGCCATCGACCGCAAGGATATCCAGAAC
>OHPX01001174.1_pt1 | contig 10433 bp, 7 predicted proteins | sample 1577801 | NCBI WGS metagenome assembly OHPX01 (sample SAMEA3879584, study PRJEB24766) | human gut metagenome | biome: human-associated habitat; feature: feces | place: USA | collected 1985/1987 | reverse complement strand
GAGATTCATCCGCGCTTTTGCATTATAACCATTTTGCTACAATTTCTTCTGTCTTATCCCATAGTTCCTTCATCTGTACATGATGAAAGAATTTCTCTGAGAGCTGTTTAGGATGGCAACTTACATTCAATGTTCCGGTACGTTTTCCCGCATCTTCATCCAGTAACAAACTGATGGCTGTCGCTGCTCCCTGACGAGGCGTACGTATGAAAGGCCGGAAAAAGATATCCGTCAACGGATCAAACCACATATGCATCGTAATGATTTTTGTGGAAACAATACCCGGATCAGCTGCATTGACAATAATTCCTTTTTCTTTCACCTTCTTCGATAGAGCTATTGTAAACAGAGTCAATGCCAACTTCGTATTACTATAAATCGGAATACGCCAGAAAGCGCCTTTCTTTCCACGCAAAAAGAAGTCTGGAAAATCCAGTTTACCAATGGCATAAGTACAGGACACCATATTTACAATCCGGCTTCCCTCTCCCATCAATGGCAGCAATTTACGAGTCAACAAATAAGGAGCTACGTAATTGACACTTACTGTACGTTCCAATCCATCTTCGGTGATACAACGTCTCGTTTCCATGGTGCCGGCATTGTTCATTAACAAGGTGATAACTTCTCCACGCTGAAGAAGTTCATTGGCAAAAGAAGCCGTAGAAGATAAAGAAGCAAGATTGACCGGTACTATTTCCAATGCTATATTTCCTGTTTCCCGCATTATTAACTGACGTTTCTCTTCTGCGATTTCAGGATCACGACACGCCATAATGACTTTATATCCGGCGGCAGCAACAGCGCGTGTAATCTCCATTCCCATACCGCCATCCGCTCCGGTTATAACTGCAAGTTTCTGTTTCATTATCCTTTTGCTTCTATTTTTGTAATTTCCCGCTTCAAGCCGGCCGGAAGTTCTTCATTCAAATGCTGATGGCATGCCATTTCAATGGAATACATTCGTGCAATACAGTAATTACTATGTTTACAATTACAGATTGCTTTCTCCTCTTTACGCATACGGTTGACAAAGCCCGGTTCATTAAGCAAAGCACGTGCCATCTGTACTGCTTCAAAACCATCATTCAGTACCTCATCTATTTTTTCACGCGAAACTAAACCACCCACATATACCAACGGCATCTTTATTTCTGCCCGAAATTTCAGCGCATCTTCCAGAAAGTAAGCCTCTTTGAAAGGAACGGTAGGTATCATCCACTTCCCTACCATTCGTACTCCATACTTCAGCCACCAGCAATTCATATAATGAGTCATAGAATGAATAGGCATCTGACCACGCATCACATACATAGGAGCCTTACTTACAAAACCTCCACTTAGTACCAATGCATGAGCTCCTGATTGCTCCAGGCGTTTTGCCACCTGCATAGTCTCATCCATTTCCATTCCACCACGAAAACCATCGCGCATATTCACTTTTACCAATACAGCCATGTCGGTTCCGGCAGCTTTCATCACCTCCTGCATTACCATGTCCATAAAATGCATTCGATTCTCCAAGGATCCACCGAAACAGTCCTTACGCCGATTGGTATAAGGAGAAAGAAACTGAGAAATCAAATATCCGTGTCCGGCGTGTATTTCAACGGCATCAAAACCAGCTTCACGAGCCAGATTTACAGCATGACCATACGCGCGTGCCATCTCAGGCAGTTCCTCTTTCTTCAAGCCACGAACAAAAGTAGGTGAGTAAAGATTGAAACCGCTGGAAGCTCCGACAGGAGTAACACCACAAATGCTTTTGTGCGACATATTGCCACAATGTCCCAACTGTATAGCCGCAGCAGCACCTTCGGCATGTACAGCATCGGTCAGTTTTTTTAATCCGGGGATAATTTCAGGCCGCATCCATAATTGGCGGTCGAACGACAAACCACTTTGGGTGACAGCTGCATAGGCCACAGTAGTCATTCCAACACCACCAGCCGCAACTGAACGATGATAGTCAAGCAACATTTGCGAAGGGGCATTACCCGGACACATACTTTCAAATGCCGCTGAGCGGATGGTACGATTCCGTAAAGTCAACGGGCCAAAAGTTACAGGAGTAAATAACTTGCTCATGAGTATTATTAATGATTTGTGATTTATAAGTGAGAGAAATTAATATAGAAACGGAAAAACACGTTTCCGGTTTCCTACCGCATCTCCAAATTCTTCTTTATAGCGATGCCAGATAGCATTGGCACGAGGAACTAGGTTAGCCACTGTCCACCATAGGAAGACCAGCCCGGAAAGCGACCATGTCAATATAGCCCATCCTGCCCATTCTATAATTTCACCAAAGTAATTGGCAGAAGTGACATAACGATACATCCCCTGCAACGGCAGATAATGCTGCGTATCTCCCGGTTTACGAAGATGGCGAATTACATAATCCGAATACCAGTTGATTCCCATTCCGGTGAAGAACAGCAATACTCCAAAAATAAACTGTGGAGTCTTCAGCCAGTCCAGCGTATAAAGAGTTTCAGGAGCCAGATAAAAAAGCCATTCTCCTTGCATAAAGCCATTCAGAAGGTTGAACAACATTCCCATCATCATAATAGCAAGCGGCATACGGCTCTTTCCCTTCAAGAGGAAAGGAAATACAAAGGCGCGCTGGAAATAATGCAATTGGAATAAGAGAAAGAAAATTAAAGGAACAATTGAATTATATCGTGCTGAATTCCACCAAAGTAATAACATCACAATAAACACAGGTGCCTCCATCAGCATCCACGCCAACTTATTATTGATAGAAATGCCCCAAGATGCAGTTCGGAACATTCCATATCCCGCTTTGACAAAATAAAGTGCGATAAAAACAAACAGTGCGATGATGCTCATTACACCAAGAAATAGCTGAAAAGTCCCTTGTTCCATACTTGTTTCGATTTAAGTACGGGCAAAGATATATAAAAAGGAGGAAAAAGAAAACTTCCTCCCCTTAATTAGTTTACAAAGACGTTAGCGAATTATAAAAAAAACAATGAACTTTAAATCAAAGTGATAAGTTCGCAATTTACGTCAGAAATAAGTACAAAGTTACTTACAAAAGGGAACAGGATGAGACATAGTCGTATATTTAGGGTATCTCAGTCCCATACTTAGGGTATCTCAGTATGATACTTAGGGTACCTCAGTCGCATACTGAGATAGGGTTATTATACGCCTCTAATAGTCAACTAGTTACAAAACCGCTTTTAGAATCAATAAATCAAGACAAACAGTTTTAAAAAAACGGTCTCGTTACTGATGGGTTATGAATTAATTCACCACAGATTACACAGATTGACACAAATTCTATTTTACTGATTATTAGATTAATAAATCTGTGTGAATCTGTGTAATCTGTGGTGAGTCTTATTCATTCCTATACCGTTTTACTCCTATTTATCGCTTCTTGATAGGTACATAAGTCGTATCTTCGAGTACATTTTTGTATGCCGGACGAATGATACGCTTACCTTCAAAGTTCAATTCTTCATTACGGTGTGCACACCAACCGACAATACGAGCCATAGCAAACAACGGTGTAAAAATTTCCTGCGGTAATCCAATCATTTCATAAACAAAGCCGGAATAGAAATCAACGTTACTCGATACCGTTTTCCCATTGTTCTTTACGCGACCGAAAGTTTCGATAGCACGTTCTTCCAAGAGCTCAAGGAAAGCAAACTCACGCTCTTTCCCTTTTTCCCGGGCAAGATCACGAGCCAGTTCTTTCAGTAAGATAGCACGTGGATCAGAAATCGTATAAACAGCATGTCCGATACCATAAATTAATCCGGTCTTATTATAAACTTCCTTATTCAGCATACGGGTAAAGTAAGTGTCGATCTCATCCACACTTGTCCAGTCCTGAATATTCTCCTGTAAATGATGGAACATATCAGCCACCTGAATATTTGCACCACCATGAAGCGGGCCTTTCAACGAACCAATACCTGCGGCAATGGATGAGTATGTATCCGTTCCGGTAGAAGAAGTAACACGGACTGTGAAAGTGGAGTTATTACCTCCTCCATGTTCTGCCTGAAGCACCAACAAAAGGTCGAGCGTACGAGCATCCAGCTGTGTATAATTACGTTTCAGCATATAAAGGAAATTTTCGGCAATAGAAAGATTTTCCTGCGGATGGCGAATATGTAGCGAACGGCCGAAAGTAGCATGGCGCAACATATTATATGCATAAGCAATAATGGTCGGGAACTTAGAAATCAATTCTATGCTCTGGCGCATCAGGTTGTCGCGGGAAGTATCATCGGCAGCAGGGTCAAAACGATACATCTCAAGTACACTGCGTGCCAGGATATTCATAATATTATTCCCTTCCAGTTCTATAATATTCATCTTAGTCTTCTGCTCCAACGGCATATTATCATTAATCAGTTCACGGAAAGAAGCCAGCTCTTCCTTATCGGGCAAATTACCGGACAGTAACAGATAAGCCACTTCTTCAAATCCGAAACGTTTCTCTTTAACAAAAGCATGTACAATATCTTCTACATCATAACCACGATAGAACAGCTTACCCGGGATAGGTTTCAAGCCGCCGCCCGGAACACGTTCATAACCCACTACATTACCAATTCTGGTGAGTCCAACCAAAACACCCGTGCCGTCTTCATTGCGCAAACCGCGCTTTACATCAAATTTGGAGAATAATTCGGTATCAATCCGAACCGCTTCCTTCATATCCTCGGAAAGCTTATAAACTAAATATTCCTTCTTCATTTTCGTATCGTTTTAATCGTTAGTATTATTTTTCAATTCTTTCCACTATCTCCCGGGTAAAAGCAGAAGTGGACAAAGAGACACCGCCGGGCATGAAGCGCGCCAGGTCGGCGGTAGCACGGGCATCAAGGAAACTTTGTTCCAAGGCATGTTCTATCAGGGAAGCAGATTCTTTCCAACCAAAGTATTCGAGCATCATTACAGCAGACAGAATGATGGAACAGGGATTCACAATATCTTTGCCTGCAATATTCGGTGCTGTACCATGGGTGGCTTCAAAGATGGCATGTCCGGTCTGGTAGTTAATATTTGCTCCGGGAGCAATACCGATACCGCCCACCATGGCAGCCAACTGATCGGAAACATAATCTCCATTCAAGTTAAGGGTAGCAATCACAGAGTATTCTTCAGGAATCAACAATGTATTTTGCAGGAAAGCATCCGCAATACAATCTTTTATCACCAACCTTCCATCAGCCAGAGCTTCTCCAAACTCACGTTCAGCCAACTCATAGCCCCACTTTTTGAAACCTCCTTCGGTAAACTTCATTATATTTCCCTTGTGTACCAATGTCACGGAAGGCAGATTATTCTCAAGTGCATACCGGCAGGCAGCACGCACCAATCGTTCCGTTCCTTCTTTTGAAACAGGTTTCACACCGAAAGAAGATGTCTTGGGGAACCGTACTTTCTTCACCCCCATTTCATCGTGCAGAAACTTATAGAACTTTTCAGCCTCCGGTGTACCGGCTTCCCACTCGATACCTGCATAAATATCTTCCGTATTTTCACGGAATACACACATGTTCACCTTCTCCGGATGACGAACCGGAGAGTGAATGCCCTGATACCAACGAACCGGTCGCAGGCATACATACAAGTCCAATGTCTGGCGCAATGCCACGTTCAGTGAACGGATACCACCACCGACAGGGGTCGTCAGCGGACCTTTGATACCTACCTTGTAATCACGGAAAGCTTCCATCGTTTCATCAGGCAACCACAGGCCACATTTTTCAAAAGCCCGTTCGCCTGCCCACACTTCCATCCATTCAATTTGCCGTTGTCCACTATATGCTTTTTGCACGGCAGCATTCACAATAGCTTGCATAGAAGGAGTTATTTCAACTCCTACCCCATCACCTGTAATAAAAGGTACTGTAATTTTATCCATCTTTCTATCTTGCATTAAGAGCAGAACCGGCACGGAACCAGCCTATCTGCTGTTCATTATACGTATGTTGAGCTTCGAAGCTATCCTTCGTACCATCTTCGTGGTGAAGGACAATCTTAAGATTACGGCCGGGAGCAAAGTCCATCAATCCGATTACCGAAATTAAATCATGTTCCTGAATCTTATCATAATCGGCTTTATCCACAAAAGTCAATGCCAGCATACCTTGTTTCTTTAGATTCGTTTCATGTATACGGGCAAAACTCTTTGCCAGGATCACACGAACATTCAGGAAACGGGGCTCCATAGCGGCATGTTCACGACTGGAACCTTCACCATAGTTTTCTTCGGCTACTACAATGGAAGAAATTCCTTCAGACTTATACATCTTTGCCGTACCGGAAACCGGACCGTACGTATTAGTCAAACGATTCCAGACACTGTTAGTTTCTCCATTGAAAGCATTTACAGCACCCATCAGCATATTGTCTGAAATATTCTCCAGATGTCCACGGAAACGAAGCCACGGACCCGCCATTGAAATATGGTCTGTAGTACATTTACCCTGTGCCTTAATCAGCAACGGCATATTAAGTAAGTCGGTCCCTTCCCAGGCAGGGAATGGTTGTAGTAATTGAAGCCGTTGCGAATGGGGATTCACATTGATTTCCACCTTTTCACTGCTGGGGGCTATATACCCTTCGCTACCTTCGGCAAATCCTTTCGGTGGCAATTCTTCACCCACAGGCTCAGAGAGTTTTACCTTTTCACCTTCACGATTCACCAATACATCTGTCAGCGGATTGAAACAAAGGTCTCCGGCAATCGTCAGTGCCATCGTCAATTCGGGGGAAGCGACAAAGGCGTACGTATTCGGATTACCGTCTGCACGTTTAGCAAAATTACGATTGAAAGAGGTTACGATAGAATTCTTGCGAGTAGGGTTATCTGTCTCACGTTTCCACTGACCAATACAGGGACCGCAGGCGTTTGCCATAATTGTAGCACCGATTTTTTCAAAAGTTCCTATCATACCATCCCGCTCTGCTGTAGCCCGTATCCGTTCGGAACCGGGGTTCACAATCAGGGGAGCGGCTACTTTCAGGTGCTTCTCTTCAACCTGGCGGGCCAGGGAAACGGCACGACTTAAATCCTGATAAGACGAGTTGGTGCACGAACCTATCAATCCGACTTCCATCTTGCGCGGATAACCGTTAACCAATACTTTTTCTGCAAATTCAGAGATAGGGGTAGCGGCATCCGGTGTGAAAGGGCCGTTGATGTAAGGTTCGAGCGTGGACAAGTCAATGTCGATAACACGATCGTAGTACTTTTCCGGTTCGTCCGTCACCTGTTGGTCCGCACGGAGTTCACAGTCCACGGCTTCCGCCAGTTCCACGATACGATCTCTGCCGGTGGCTCTCAGATAAGTAGCCATGCGCCCGTCGAACGGGAAAAGCGAAGTGGTAGCTCCTACTTCCGCCCCCATATTGCAAATGGTCGCTTTGCCGGTAGCCGACAGGGAAGCCGTTCCCGGTCCGAAATATTCGATGATGGAGTTCGTTCCTCCTTTTACGGTCAGAATCCCTGCAAGTTTCAGGATGACATCTTTCGGGGAAGTCCAGCCGCTCAATTTTCCGGTCAGGCGGACACCGATAATCCTTGGCATTTTCAGTTCCCATTCCATACCTGTCATCACGTCTACGGCATCCGCACCGCCGACACCGATGGCCACCATGCCCAATCCTCCAGCATTCGGAGTGTGAGAGTCGGTGCCTACCATCATTCCACCGGGGAAAGCGTAATTTTCGAGCACTACCTGGTGAATGATTCCGGCGCCCGGCTTCCAGAAGCCGATGCCGTAACGAGAGGATACATCGCGCAAAAAGTCGTAAACTTCTTCGTTTGTTTTGGTTGCCGTAGCAATGTCCTCCTTTGCTCCTTTGTACGCTTGTATCAAGTGGTCACAGTGCACGGTGGAGGGAACAGCCACTTTTTCTTTTCCTGCATTCATGAATTGAAGCAATGCCATCTGAGCAGTCGCGTCCTGCATAGCGACGCGGTCGGGACGGAAATTTACGTAGTCTTCACCCCGTTTGTAGTTTTTCACATCGCCCTCATTGAACAGGTGGGCATACAGAATCTTCTCGGCTAACGTCAAAGGGCGTTTCAAAACAGCCCGCACGTGTTCCACTTTTCCTTTATAAGCAGAATAAAAAGCCTCTAACATAGTCAAATCATACACCATATTGCTTTTATTTTTTTTAGTCTATCTATAAAAATAACGAACGGCGTTCGAGTAATGTTTAACAAAATGAAATATTTTTTCTACCCGGAACGAAGATTTGTTACCTTTGCGCCTATTATGAGTAATAATCCGAAAAGTCCCATTATAGACCTTCAGCAACAGCAACTCCTGCTACGCATGGAGTATGAACACGAAAAGGAGGAATTCAAGCGGCAGACTGAAACAATGGGTGTCGCCCGCAAAGTGAAACGTGGTCTGTGCTGGTATCCCGCCTCTCCCGGTCGAAGTTACTATAATTCTCTAAATCAACTTGTAATAGATATTACACGCACCGAAAATAAAGAAATCGAGCATTCCTTCGAATTCGGTCGTCCCGTCTGCTTTTTCCGTCAGTCATTTGACGGGAAAGTGAATTATATGAATTTCATTGCAACGGTGAGTTATGCGGACGATGAACGGATGGTGGTCGTGCTTCCCAGTGCAGGCGCATTGCTGGAACTGCAAACGGAAGAGGTGCTGGGTGTACAACTTTATTTCGATGAAACGTCCTATCGTGCCATGTTCGAAGCGCTAGAAGACACGATCCGCGCCAAAGGCAACCGCCTTGCCGAACTCCGGGACACCTTGCTGGGAACACAAAAGCCGGGATTCCGCGAATTATATCCTGTCCGCTTCCCATGGCTGAACAGTACACAGGAAACAGCAGTCAACAAGGTGCTATGTACACGTGACGTATCTATTGTTCACGGTCCTCCGGGAACCGGGAAAACAACGACTCTTGTCGAAGCGATTTACGAAACGTTACACCGGGAACCACAAGTGCTTGTCTGTGCACAAAGCAACACGGCTGTCGACTGGATTTGTGAGAAACTGGTAGACCGGGGAGTACCCGTGCTCCGCATTGGAAATCCGACCCGAGTCAACGACAAAATGCTTTCATCCACCTACGAACGCCGGTTTGAAAGTCATCCTGCCTATCCGGAGCTTTGGGGAATCCGTAAATCTATCCGCGAAATGGGTAGCCGGATGCGCCGGGGTAGTTATTCTGAACGGGAAGGAATGCGTAATCGCATGAGTCGTCTCCGCGACCGTGCCACGGAGTTGGAAATACAAATCAATGCCGATCTTTTCGACAGTGCCCGTGTGATTGCTTCTACCCTAGTCAGCAGCAACCACCGCCTGCTCAACGGACGTCGTTTTTCGACTTTATTCATCGACGAAGCTGCACAAGCCCTCGAAGCTGCCTGCTGGATCGCTATCCGCAAAGCAGACCGGGTCATCCTTGCAGGAGATCATTGTCAGCTTCCGCCGACTATCAAATGTATAGAAGCTTCCCGTGGAGGATTGGATCATACATTAATGGAAAAAGTCGTTCAACAAAAACCTTCCGCGGTCTCTCTATTAAAAGTACAGTACAGAATGCATGAAACCATCATGCAGTTTCCCTCCGACTGGTTTTATCACGGAGAACTGGAAGCTGCTCCGGAAGTACGCTATCGGGGGATTCTTGATTTCGACACTCCCATGAACTGGATCGATACTTCAGAGATGGACTTTCACGAAGATTTTGTAGGAGAAAGCTTCGGACGCATCAATAAGCAGGAAGCCAACCTACTACTGCAAGAACTGGAAACTTACATCGAACGTATCGGCAAAGAGCGAATACTGGATGAAAGAATTGATTTCGGTCTGATTTCGCCATACAAGGCACAAGTGCAATATCTCCGCAACAAGATAAAGGCAGACGCTTCACTCAAGCCTTATCGCAGCTTGTTCACTGTAAATACGGTGGATGGCTTCCAAGGGCAAGAGCGCGATGTTATCTTCATCAGCCTTGTCCGTGCCAACGAAGAAGGGCAGATAGGATTCCTGAATGATTTAAGGAGAATGAATGTAGCCATCACCCGGGCACGTATGAAGCTGGTGATATTGGGAGAGGCAGAGACGCTGAAACATCACGGTTTTTACCGGAAGCTATTGGAGTTTATTCAAAATATAGGGAATCAATAATAAAGAAATACCCCCTCCGGTAACACCGAAGAGGGTATTTCACCTATTTATATAAAGCTGATTAATTGTTTTCCGGACGAAGTTTACGAACTGTAACAGCTGTCTGCCACATTTCGCTTTCACGCAAGGCTTTCAATTCTGCATTCAGCTTCTCACGATAATCGGGTTTGGAGTTACTGTCGATAGAAATCTGAGCTTCGTTACCCGACTTCACACTTGCATACAATTTCTGTACAACCGGCTTGATGGCATCATGGA
>OHPX01001162.1_pt1 | contig 10515 bp, 6 predicted proteins | sample 1577801 | NCBI WGS metagenome assembly OHPX01 (sample SAMEA3879584, study PRJEB24766) | human gut metagenome | biome: human-associated habitat; feature: feces | place: USA | collected 1985/1987 | reverse complement strand
CTCTGTACCCATAGTGTGATCGGAATAGCCTACCTGACATTTGAAAGCCTCCTTCATGGTCTGCATTGCACGAAGATTTACTTCATTTTTAGGACAAGGATAGTTTGTGGTGCAATGGAGTAAAGTCACTGATGGAGCACCTGCTGCAAGGAGCGTGTCGTAAGCTGTAGCCACCTGAGCAAGTGTAGCCATTCCTGTAGAGAGAATGATAGGTTTACTGTAGGATGCCATCTGACGGAGGTAAGGAATGTTAGTCACCTCACCGGAACCAATCTTGATAAGAGGAAGATTGAGTTCGTTCATCAAGAAAGCAAGGCTGTACTCCTCATCAGGAGTAGAGAGGAAATCAATGTCAATCTTCTTACAGTGCTCCTGAACGATGCGAAAATTCTCGTATGACAATTCCAACTTCTTGAGCATCTCGAATTGGCTTTCTTCTGCATCGTATGTATTTTCCGACTGATATGTTGCCTTCTTTGCCTTACAAGTAACAATCTTTTCGGTCTGCCAAGTCTGGAACTTCACGCAATCTACACCAGCAGTCTTGGCAGCATCACAAAGTTGAAGAGCGAGATCGAGCTGACCATTGTGGTTAACACCTGCTTCAGCTATTATGTAAGTATGCATATTGTCAATATTTATATTTCAAAAGAATGTGTTTCAGTGTTTCTGTTTTCTCCGGATTAGCAGCAGCCCAATCAGCACAAACCTCATCGTAAAGTGAAGGATTGAAAATCATTTTGCCCAAAATGAACTGATATTCGTGCTTCGAGAACTTGCACTTGTACTGATATAGACTGTTCTCCTCAGATCCGTCAGTACCGCCACCAAGATGGAAGTGCTCCACACCTCGATTGATCAGTTCCCTAGCAGCTCCCCAAAGCAGGAAGTTATTTGGCGAGAGTTTGAGAGAAACTTTGTCACTACCGGCAAGATGATAATGGCCATATGGCAACTGATAGAAGAAGATGGCTCCTGCCACGACCTTATCCTCATGGATCACGATGCCGAGGAAACGGTTCTGAATGGTATCTTTCAATTGGTCGTAATACTTAGGATCAAAATAGTAGAATCCATCAGCCTCCAGCCTATCCATAGTGGAATTGTATAGCTGCTCAAACTCCTTGAGATAAGTAAAGTCGTTATCTACTACAAATTCTAGTCCGTTCTTCTCACCTTTCTTGATGACATTGCGATTCTTGGTGTGAATCTCGTTCATCCAAGTTGCCTCAATGCCTCCTGTGAGGTCAATAGCAATAGTCTTTCTGTCCTGAATCAAGTGGCCCACCTTATCGAAACAGTCCCAATTCTCAAGCAGAGGATGGAAACGTATGAATCCACAGACGTAGTTCTCAGCCTTAGCCTTATCGGTCATAGCCTGAAGAGCTGCTGTCATAAACACCTCATTATGGTCGTTTGATACGGGACCGCCATAACCATAAGCAGTCTCAAAATCGAAGTATGTATTGCCTTTATACTTAAAGGCTCTACGGAGGAATGGGAACAGTAAGATGCTGTCGCCATTCTGATACACGAAGCAGCAAGCCTTCTCGCTCTCTGTCTCGTAGAGTCTCACATATTCCTCACGAAAGTACAGGTCTTGCAACTTCGCAGGAATACGCTCAAGGTACTCATTCCAATGTTCTGTAAATCCTATCATTTCAATGCTTTCTCTAATGTGTTGAGAATAAAATCCATATCCTTGTTGGTATACCTCTGATCGATAATGATGGACATCTCATGTTCTGCCATCTCAGCCCCCTTCTGTACGTTCATGCCTTCAAGCGGCCAATGAACAGGACAAAAAATCTGCTGCTGAAACATCTGCTTGCGAACTTTGTTTCTGTCCTCCAACCAGATCGGAACGAACAGAGGTGTCTTGTTTTCGGGTACAGGAAGGATGGTTCGGATACCTAGAGTGTTGAGCCCACTGAGTATCTGTCTAGTGTTGCGAAGGCGGATGTAAGCGATTCGTTCGAAGTCGGTCTTGGTAATTACCTCCTGCGAAATTTGGCTCATGCCCATCGTAATCTCATCGTCAATATGACTCTCACCTTTCTCAAAGAGATGGAGATAAACATCATCATCGTAATACTTCGGTTTGTGAAGCGACTTGAGGATGCAGCCTGCAAGTTTAAATTGATGAAACTTATTTACTTCAGTTACAACTGTCAGTTGCTTAGCAGTCTTCACCAATCCACCATCAGGACAAGCAAAAGTCTTGCGGAGACTAGTGAACTTGTAGTCAGCAGCAAGCTCAGGTTTACAGAACTCATAAAACGCCTGCACATCGTCTTCTATAACGATAGCCTCCATGCTAATAGACCGTACCAATTCAACCTGCAATTGGAGACTCTTAAGTCCAAAATAGTTGATGAGCAATACGGCTGCCTTCTCGTTGTCGTCAAGAGGGAACTTCTCTATATCAATCTCCAGCTGGTCATTGAGGTTATAGAACACGACCTTCACTTGACTCTTCTCGGCTGCTACCACTACGGACGAACAAAGATAATTAGGCAGATAAGCTGTAGTAATACCGTAACGCTTCTGTACATCAAGAAGAATATAATATAAAGCAGAACGTCCAGAAGAATACTTGTAAATGCCTTCCAAAAAACCGTTATTGCTCTGTGCGTATTGGAACCCTTGAAGGTTTATGCCAAATTCTCCGCCTATGATATGACTATTTTGCATACAGATACTCTTCAATGTGTTTTACTATCTTTTCTGCAGTACATCCATCGCCATAATAGCTGTCCTTAATGCGCTCAGGATCAGTTTCTATCGCACTCCAAGCAGATTGTATTTCTGTGAGATCGTTGTTTACCTGACGTACATTCTTGCAGATGAAGCGACCAGTCTGACGATTTCCGATATTGATGACAGGTATACCTAAACAAGAAGCCTCTATTATACCGCTTGACGAGTTGCCCAAGACAGCATAGCATTCGTTCATGAAACTAAGATAGCGCATCTGACCAAGCGAAGGATAGAGATGATATTTCTCTGGATTTAGCCTCTCTAATTCAGTCCAATTGTCGTTGATCTGATTGCCTCCGAAATCGGCATTTGCCTTTGAAATAACAATGGAAGCATCAGTCATGCTGTCTGTAAGTGCAATGATGTTCTTAGCCATCTGTAGATTGTATTCGAGCGATTCATTGGTCTCCGGATGAAGGGTGACAAGAATCCATTTATTGCTCATAGGGATACCGATATTCTCTGCCAATTCCTGACGAGTCATCAAAACACTTCTTCGGAAGTTATCCAACCCCGGTTCACCCACTGTCCACACGTTTGCATCAGAGTTACGCATACGAATGATGTTCTGAGCCGACTTTTCCACTCCAGGAAAATGAAGAACAGACATCATAGTGACGGCATTACGTACTTCGTTATCAATAGCACCAATAGTCACATCGCCACCTGATATATGAGCTATTGGAATATTCATCACAAGGGCTGCACTACAGATAGGGAGAAGCTCATAGCGGTCGCCCAATACCACTGCGAGATCCGGCTGTAGTTCTGCAAAGGTCTTTGCAAAACCCATGCTACAACGCCCCATCGACTCAACAATGGCTTCCTTTGAATCACTACTAAGACCCATATCCATTTTTGCGGAAATAGGATAACCATCCTCCTCTATGTACTTATATGTATAACCATGTTCAGCCATCAAGTGTGCACCTGTAACAACCAATTGGAGTTCGAGATTAGGATTCTGCTGAACACTATCTATAGTCCATCGGAGCAAACCGTATTCTGAACGGGCAGCTGTTATTATACAGACTTTCTTCATCTATTTTCTTTTGATTAATTGTGGAAAAAAAAAATTTAGCTCGAACCGAGACCTCTTGCAGTTCATGCAATCTCTCTAGTCAACTGAGTTAATCTCCATCCGCTTATTTCAAGTTCTGTAAATCGCTCTTCCAAGTCGAGAAAAGACAATTCTCCTCCAATTCGCAATACAGATTCAGATTATACATCATCAGTTCTATCGCCCTCTCAATCACTTTCCCGTGCAGATAGTCAGAGATACTGTTAATCTGCACAGGAGCTTTCATTTCAAGTACTACAGCCCCTGTTTCTTATCTATATATGCGAAGTGAGGTGAATTTGTATTCGCAAAGATGCTGGTAACAAGAGGACAAATTTTCTTAAGTCTTGCCCATACATCCTTACGATTACGCATCCCTTTCAATCGGTTCCAGGCCCCATTCCAAGTGTACGCTAACAGCAGCCTATCCTCCGAAAATAAATAGACCGAAACCGTAAGATACACATCATTCTTAATCTGAAAGATAATATTTACACAATCCTTCTACACGAGAAACGTCATCTGACTCTCGTTGTAGAAGTTTGCTTTGGTACGTTTGGTAATAAATGACATTAGAATTATTTTATAAATCCTCAGGTCTTACGCTTGAAGGGATATTTACTACGCGATTAGCAAACCAAATAGTGTTCTTGAGACCATCGTTCTGGCAGTTCTTGAACATAGGCAGACGATTCATGAGCTCCCAAATAGGACGAGTCATAATGCCATTGTCGTTGGTCTGCTGGAGAAAGTCAAGTTGAGACTCCTTGTCCTTCAAGACAACGGCTGAGAGCCAGTAGTTGGAGAAAGTGTTCTCTGGCTCAACAAAGAAGTCAATACCATCTACATTCTTGAAATACTCAATGTATTCAACTGCCACCTTGCGCTTACTGGCTACATACTTGTCAAGATTCTCCAACTGAGCGCAACCGAGAGCTGCATTGATATTCGGCATACGGTAGTTGAAACCGATGTGATCGTGACGAAACTCCCACCGATGAGGAATCTTGGCCTGTGTGGTAATGTGCTTTGCGTAAGCTCCGAGTTCCTCGTCCATGAAGAGCATCATACCGCCACCACCAGTGGTGATAGTCTTGTTGCCATTGAATGAGATAGCACCAATGCGTCCAAATGTTCCATATTGAGCTCGTAGAGCCAATAGATTCAGCTGCATCCTCTACGAGCTCAATATGCCACTCCTTACAGAGGACAGCAATCTCATCGATACGAACTGGATGACCGAAAGTGTGCATAGGTACGCAAGCTTTGATGCGACGGCCAGTGTACTTATTGTAGCAAGCAAGTTCATCCTCATGGAAGGCAAAATTCAACGACGCAGGAAGCTCATCGATACGAGTGTTCTTGCGAACCTCTGCATTTGCCTGCAACCATTCTTTCATAGCATCAGGAGAGAGTCCCATTGTGGTGAAATCCACATCAAGGAACACTGGATGAGCACCAATGTATGAAAGGGCATTGCATGTGGCAATGAAAGTGAGTGCTTGAGTGAGCACCTCGTCGTCTTTCTTCACACCTGCAAGTATGAGTGACATATGAAGGGCATTAGTACCACTCACGCATACTACTGCACGTTTTGCTCCTGTATATTTTGCCATATCTTCCTCAAAGCGATCGACAAACTTACCTACTGATGAAACGAAGGTGGTATCAATGCATTCGTTGAGATATGCTTTTTCATTTCCTGCAAATACAGGAACAGCAAGAGGAGTAAATTCCTTGTTGCCATAAACTGACTTGATAAAGTCTATAGTGTTTTTGTAATCAACCATTGTTTGTATTTTTCACAACATAAATTACCATAAATAACCCATGAATTATCCGTGAATTACATTTTCTGATCAAGGTTCTTACCCTTCTCTTCATGCTCAAAGTTAGGGATAAACTTTTTGATAGATCCTATCACTTCTGCTTTGGTGAAATCTTTTTTCTGGAAAATACCTTCGAGCTCAAGGAAGAATTCATTTACTTCATTCATCGAACGACGGGTACTTTCGCATACCACACCGAGGCTCATAAAGCGCTCCATGTCAACCTTTTCTCCTAGGACATAGAACTCTTCATAGGTCTTCTCGCCAGTGGTGTCGCTCTTGAAGTAGAACACAGGATAAGTGTCAGACTCGTAGGACATCTGAGCTGCATACCGCTTTGCCTCAGGATCGTTTTTACACTCCACCTTGATAAAGCCCTCTGCCTTAACAAAATCATCACAGATGGCAGAAAATGTGAGCATCTGATCTTCATCCAACTTAGGGAAGAATACCTCACCACCATTACCGAGGATGCAAGCGAGCATACAGATTTGACCAGATTCCTCAGGTGAGACGAAGTAGCGTTTCACGTCAGAAGGTGCGGTAAGAGGCTGCTTCTTCTGGAGTCGATGAATCCAACCGTCAGGAAGTGAACCGTTGGAAAAGGCTACATTGGCAAAGCGAGCAGTAGTGACCTTGAAATGAGTATTATATGCCATCACGAGGTCTTCCATGATTCGTTTGCTAGCCCCCATGATGTTCACAGGATTGGCGGCTTTATCGGTAGAAACGCAAAAGAAGTGCTTAGGGGGATAGACACAAAGGAGGTCCATCAGTTTCTTGGCCTTAATGTCATTGTTCTCGATGAGCGCCTGAACGGAATATTTATCCTTCTCTGAACGCACATGCTTGTGAGCAGAGAAGTTTGCGACGATATCAAAACCTTTCTCTTCGCAGAAAATACGTTCGAAAATTTGGTCTGCAAAGTTGAGAGTATAGCAGCGGAACTCCTCAGGCACATAGAGGCTTTCTGTGCTTCGCACATCGCGAACGAGTTCTGCAAGACCATTCTCGTTGAGGTCAACGACAACGATCGAAGCAGGCTCGAAGCGAAGAACCGCCTTGATGAAGCTAGAACCGATAGATCCGGCACCACCGATTACACATACTTTCTTACCTTTGATCTCAGCGGTAAGTGTCTCCTTGTTTGCCTCAATATCTGCAGCAAACATGCTGACCGGACGCGATGTCACCGAATCAGCAATGAATTTCTCTAAGTTGAACATATATATGTTTGTTATTTCTATTACGTTAGTGAAATGTTAACCTGTTACCTGTTATTTTACTGTTATCCAATTCGGTCTCGATACGAATTTCAGCTTTCTTTTGCAACTGATAGTGGAGAACAAAGAAAGTAAGGATAAGATTAGGAACGACGAAATTCTATATTTCGAATAGTTGCTCCATAAGTTTTTGCGTTTACTGACTGTCTTTGCTGCTATAGCTTGTGCAATATTGCTGGCTATGAGCTATTACATCTGTAGTCGCTACGGAAAATCTGAGATCCTACAGGTGGTTTATGGTTACCTTCATCACTTCGCCTTCAGCCTCTGCTATGGTTGCTCATTAGGAGTTTACCCACAAAAATGCTCATAATGCTTTTTTATTCCTTATATCAATAACAAGTCAGTCAATGAAAGGAAAAAATTTAAAAATCCTCCGTGTTTCATTTTGAAGTTGTATCTAGATTTTCTTTGCCGTATCCATAGCCATAACCATAACGCTTACCATAGCCATAATACTTGCCGTATTTACCATAGCCATAATAATAGCCGTACTTCTTTTTCTGAAGATCCAAGCCGTTAATGGCGATACAGAGGTTAGGCAGTTTGTTGTTTTCCATAAGCTCATTGATCAAAGTAAACTCTGCCTTACGGGTATAATCGGCACGGCATACGTATACCGATAAATCAGCAGTACGCCCTATCAGCAAGGTATCAGTTACCATACCCACAGGAGCCGTATCCAGAATCACATAGTCAAAATTAGCCTTCAATGTTTCGATGGCTTTTTCCAAGCTGTCACGGGCCAATAATTCCGTTGGATTGGGAGGAACTGCTCCACCGGGAAGAATAAACAGATTCTTGTTGATATCAGAACGCTGTACCAAATCCATCAGATTAACAGCTGGATTAATCAAAAATTGGGTGATACCTTGTTCTTTTCTGGAAAGATTGAAAACTTTATTCAATCCCGGTTTGCGAATGTCAAGACCTACTATCACAACCTTTTTCCCTAACAAAGAAAGACTAATAGCCAAATTAGATGATACAAAAGACTTACCTTCACCACTGATAGTAGATGTCACCAAAATCACATTCTTGCCATTTTCAAGCATAAACTGAAGATTAGTACGTACATTACGGAATGTCTCGCTCATCAGGTTATTCTGATTCTCAAATACAGCTATAGAACCGGACTTTTCATCCGCCAACGGGATATCGCCAATAACAGGAAGAGAAGTTAGTTTTTCAACATCAGCACGGCCCTCAATCTTGAATTTGGTCAAGCCAATCAGATAAATGATACCTACCGGAAATCCTACTCCTAATACCAAGGCGGCAAGATAGATCATCATCCTCTTAGGAGAAACCGGATTGTCGTCTGCTAACGCTTCATCAATAATCTTGGCATTGTTTGCTGTAGCTGCCAAAGTGATGGCATTCTCTTCACGTTTTTGAAGTAACATCAAATAAAGACCGGCCTTAATTTCCTGCTGCCGGGCGATACTTACGAACTGACGTTCCTGGGTCGGAGCGTCATTAATACGACGGGAATAGCGGTTCGCTTCACGGGCAAGGTCTTCTTTGGTTATCTGCAATCCTTTCAATGTAGCATCCAGCGTAGCCTGTACATTGCTCCGCATCGCACGGATGCTAGTATCCAAATTTATGATCGTCGGATTATTCTCGGTTGATGTACGGAGCAAGCGCTTTCTTTCAACCAACATCTCATTATATCTGTCTATTGCACCAGCTGATGCTGCATCCTGTAATCCAATATTACTTGGCAAGACCTCATATTCATTACCTTGCATATAGCGTTGCAAATCCATCACCAAATTGATTTGAGTCTGGTTTTCCACACGCTTCTTTTCATATTCAGCATTACCGGTTAAGGCTATTTGCGCCTCACTGCTCAAATCTGTAATTCCGGCGCTACGCTTGAAGTTCTCCAAGTCTTGTTCGGTACTTCCAAGTTCCTTGGAAATAATGCCGATACGTTCGTCGATGAATTCTGCGGTTTTTTGGGCTACCTCATTCTTGTCATTATTGGCATTGATATTGTACATCTCAAGGAGTTTGTTGATGAAGTCCTTGCCACGCCGGGTATTTGAGTTCTTTAACGAAAGAACAGCTACAGAAGTAGTTTTTGATGTAGGGGCTATCGACAAGGACTGGATATATCCTTTGGCCACAGACATCGGCCGGTTTATAAAAGCTTTTATATGACGCTCTTTACTTTCCTCCTTAGCCTGATTGGTCGTCAATGTATCCTTGCTTTCAAAAAAGGCGACCGTCCCCTCATCGGTCGGAAAAACAGCAGGTAATTGATCGAATTGTTTCCGATACTCTTTGTCTTTCACTGTTATCAACGCATCCATCCCACCATTGGGAAATAAAGTCATCTCCACTTCCATTGGTGCAGACAATTTTTCCGCCTCTTGTGGAGTCAAGCTCACCACTACGGGCGAGGTACGGTAAAGTTCCCTATTAGGAAACTCATCTTCATCCTTATAAGTCACAAACAGTCCCAGATTATTGACCACTTCACGGGCAAGAGACTTTGATTTCAGCACCTCGATTTCATTGTCTACATTGTTCGACGAGGAAACGAAGCCGTCCAGTCCCATCTTTTCCAGTTCGGAGGACATGCTCGCACCACCGCCCTTCTTGTCATCCTTGATTAAGACTGTGGCGGTTATATCATAGACGGGAGTGGCCAAACGCAGGTAGCCCCATGCGCAGGCGATACAGATTATTATAGAAATCACAAACCAAGGCCAATGGATCAGGTAACGGAAAAGGATTTCCTGAATATTCACTTGCTCTTCCGGTTGCTCACCCCGGTCTCTTTTTTCCTCAATCATATCTATATTACTATTTGAAGATTGTTACTAATAAACTTGCCAATGATACCAAAATAGAAGTAGCGGAGAACCACAAGCTGGTACTGTTACCTATATCAGAGTTACGAGCTTTTGCTTTATTAGGAGTCACATAGACTATATCATTCTGCTGTAACCAATAATAAGGAGAAAGAATTGTTTCCGCCTTGTTTAAATCCAATGTCACAATTTCCTGTTTGCCATCAGCACCCTCACGAATCAGTTTCACATTGTCACGAACTCCCCAGACCGTCATGTCACCGGCCATGGCAAGAGCTTCCAACAAGTTGACTTTCTCATTGTTGATAGTAAATGTACCCGGACGGGCAACCTCACCTAATACAGAAATTTTATAGTTTACCATACGGACAGTAACTATCGGAGTCTCCTTTATGTAAGGTTTCAGTTTGTCTATTATCAGTTGTTCAGCTTCTCTTTTCGTCAATCCACCCACTTTCAATTCACCCAGAACAGGAAAATTGATCTTGCCTTCATTATCTACCAGATAAGGTTGTAAGACAGGCTGGGTAGTCAATTGGGTGCTGGCAGTAGCCGCATTAGCAGGAGTTGCCACCGTCAAGTTGAACGGAACTGCAAGTTCCGGACTAGTACATGAGACTACGATAGTAAGTAAGTCTTTAGGCATTATCTTGGCATCATATAAATTTTCCTGTTGATTGGTGTCCTTTACAACTCCCGCATCCTGCAAATAAGGTACTTTCTTATAGGACTGGCAGGAAGCAAACAGAAATACCGCT
>OHPX01001158.1_pt1 | contig 10543 bp, 7 predicted proteins | sample 1577801 | NCBI WGS metagenome assembly OHPX01 (sample SAMEA3879584, study PRJEB24766) | human gut metagenome | biome: human-associated habitat; feature: feces | place: USA | collected 1985/1987 | reverse complement strand
AGATTTACTTACCCCCAGTGTAACTGGGGGTTTTATCATGCCTATTCGGCGCCAAAAAAAGACAGGTATAAGGTAATAACCTTATACCTATCTCGTGTATAGGACTTACATCATCCCTTTGTTTTAGACATTTTCTTTCCTCAGATAATCCCGGATGCGCTTGACCATCCGCTCCTCTTGAGGCTGATACACAAAACCGACGCTGCCTGCGGGAATATCGGAAGCTACGACGCAGTGAAACCGGGAAAAAGGTTCTGCCCACTGGCTGTGAATCACGAAAAGTTCATTCGGCGCAATATTGAACCTGGCCCCTACGCTGTACTCAGACGGCATTTTTTTTAACACCGCAGTCGCCGGGAGTGCCTCTTCGAATTTTTGTTCCAAATAGGGATAATCCCCATAGACAATCGTGTAGCCTGCCAAATCCTTCCGCGTAATTTTTCGCTTCCTGGCAAGAGGATGCTTATCATTCATGCAGAAGGAATACGTATCCTGCAAAAGCTCCATATACGCCAGTCCGGCCAGATATTCGTCAGAAGGCTTGGCAAGCAGGCAGACATCGACTCTTCCGTGACGCACGGCCCTTGTCTGCTCGCTCATAGGCATATCGATCAATTTGATTTTTATGCGGGAATTTTCTTCCTGGAGTTTCCCCAGCAAGGTCATGATATATTCCGGAAATTGATAAGCAGCAAAAGCAAACGTGATTTCCTTCTGACGGCCGTCTGCGATATTCCGGGCTTTTTCCAGGCCATCCTGATAAATATCCTGAATTGTTTTGGCCGTAACAAGGAAGGCCTCCCCGGCAAGCGTCAAGGATATGCCTTTATGGTTCCGTACAAAAACGGTAAAACCCAGTTCCCTCTCCATCAAATTAATCTGCTGGACTAACGAAGGAGTGGAAATAAAAAGCTGCTTGGCTGCCTTTGAAAAGCTGCCGTTTTCCGCCGACATAATAAAAGATGTGAGCCATTGATTATTCATAAAATTCCCTCGAATTCTTTTTTCTGCTGTTCTCCTTTATTTTATCATGTAATTCAATGGCTCGAAACAATTATGATGATGCAAACTTACTGTCAGCATAAGAACTATGCCTGTCCGGAGCCGGAATTTCAACGCAAAGGACGTGAATGTCACACCGAGAAAACCACTCGAAGCTAAAAAAAGGTCTGCCACTTAGCGACAGGCCCTTTTCGTAATTCATTCGTCATTCGTCGTTGCAAATCAGTAATGCAACAACGAACCCGTTTATTTATACTGCAAACGAAAACCGACAAAGATTTCTCTTAAAAATAGACTAAGGTAACGCCGGCACCGCCGCCATCGACGTCATCGAGCTGATACTTTTTTACGAAGGGCTGGTCATCCAAAAAGGCATGGATTTGCCGGCGCAGGGCGCCGCTTCCCTTGCCGTGGATGATTTTCACCGGACTGAAACCGGCAGCCAGGGCCTGATCAAGAAAACGTTCGACATCGGGCAGGGCCTCGCTGAAGGTCTTGCCGATGATGTTGAGCTCCGTCGCCACCCGGGACGAGCGGATGGGCCGATAAGAAGAGCTGGCAGCAGCTTTCTTTTCAGCCTGTTTTTCTTTCTTCAATTCGTCGAGATAAGGTGCGCTGACGTCACTGAATTTGACGCGGACCGTCATGCCTCGCAGGGATACAGTCAGCTGCTTGCTGCCCATGTCTTCGACGGTACCGATACTGTCCAAGGTGTTGACGAAGACCTGCTGCCCCACCTTTAACTGACTGCGGTCGATGGGATCGCGGTGCGGTTTTTCCGCTTCGGGCAGGGAAATCTGCTGGATCGCCCGACGAGCCTGCTCAATGGCCCTCGCCTTTTCGCGATCGGTCAAGGTCTCTTTGGTCTGAGCCTTGAGTTCACGGATAATCTTTTCGGCTTCGATGCGGAGACTGCGCTTAAGGTCGACGGCATCACGGCGGCTGGCATCGATGATATCCTGCCGCTTGGACGTGACCTTGTCCTTTTCCCGACGCAGGTCATCTTCCAATTTCCGAGCTTCCTTCAGGCGATACGTCAGTTCTGCCTGTTCTTCATCCAACTTCTTAGCCTGGGCATTGAGCTGAGTCAGGACTTTTTCCATATCCATGTCCTGGGCTTTGCTGCGCAGTTCCTTGGCCTTTTCGAGAACCGATTTAGGCATGCCAAGCCGTTCGCTGATGCTGAAAGCATGAGAGCTGCCGGCCGAGCCGATGCGCAGTTTATACGTCGGCTTCAGGGTTTCCATATCGAATTCGACGTGGCCGTTTTCAATGCCCGGCGTATTATAGGCGTAGTTTTTCAAATCATTGTAATGGGTCGTGACCATGACATAGGATTCCTTCTGATAGAGGGAGTCCAAGATGGCGATGGCAATGGCACTGCCTTCTGCCGGGTCGGTCCCGGAGCCCAGTTCGTCAGCCAGGATGAGGTCGTCCGGACCGCAGTGCTTCAAGATATAGACCAGCTGCTTCATATGGCTGGAAAAGGTACTCAGGTTCTGAGAGATATCCTGTTCGTCACCGATATCGGAAAAGACGTCGCGGAAGACGGGCAGTTCCGACGATTCCTCAACAGGGATAAAAAGTCCTGCCTGGTGCATGAGGACCAAGAGGCCCAAAGTCTTCATGGATACAGTCTTACCACCGGTATTGGAACCGGTAATGAGTAGAATCCGGTAGTCGCCGCCGAGGACGATCGTATTAGGCACGACATACTTGGTATCGATGAGGGGATGGCGGGCCTGGATGAGCTTGATCTGCCGCGTCTTGGAAACGGCAGGACGGCAGGCCTTCATCTGCCGAGCTAATTGGGCCTTGGCAAAAATAAATTCCAACTGACCGACGCAAAGGGTGCTGTCATAGAGTTCTGTGTACTGCTGTTGGACCTTAGCCGTCAGACGGCGGAAAATCCGTTCGATTTCCCGCGTTTCTTCAATGCGGGCCGACTGCAGGTCGTTGTTGGCGTTGACGATGGCCAAGGGTTCGATGTAGAGAGTTGAACCACTGGCCGACGTATCGTGGACGATGCCGGGAAAGGCATGGCGGTATTCCTGCTTGATGGGAATGACGTAGCGATTGTTTCGCACGGTAACTAAGGCATCTTGGAAAAATTTCTGGTACTCTTTATTTTGCAGGACGTTATTGACGTAGCGCTTCGTCTGCCGTTCCAGTTCTACGATGCGGCTGCGAAGGCGCATCAACTGAGGTGACGCATTGTCGCGAATCTGGTGGTTGTTGTCAAAGACCGTGGCAAAAGAATGGGAAAGCTGCGAAAAGTCACCGATAACCTCGGCCTGTTCAGCCAGGTGCGGGTATTCTACTGCCCGGTCAGCAAAAAAAGAACTGATTTCACTGTAATGCTGAAGATTGTTCCATACATCTATACATTCACGAGAATCAAGGGTTACTTCGCGCTTGGCTTTTTCCAGAGCCTGCCGGATGTCGACGATGCCGCCAAAAGGCGTGCCGGTCTCTGTCTGCGTGCAGCGGACGGCTTCTTCCGTGTCGGTCAACTGCCGGTCAATGGCTTCGGCATCGCTCATCGGTTTCAAACGACGGGCGATTTCCTTCGACAAGCGGGATGGAGCCAGGCGCACCAACATGTGCTGAATCTGGTAGAATCCCAAAATTCTCATACTTCGTTTATTCATCTATGAATACTCCTGTATTATAAAATTCCATGGAAGAAGTGACCTCGGGTAACGGTCTGGTCTTCTTTTCCCAGAACCAAGGTTTCCGTCCCGTCACAGAGGCGGCGGTAGCGGGAAACCTGCTCGGCCAGCCACTTCGGACTGCGGCCTCGGCCTTCAATGCGAATGGCAGCAATGCCGGCCCGGACGAGGTCCTTATAGTATGGCGCCATATCAAGATCGCGGCTGTTTAAGATGTGATTGCGGCAATATTGGTCCGTGGCGACGGGAAACTCTTCATCCCGCCGATCGCGCAGGGCGTAGGCGCTGCCCTGACAGATATTGGGACAGCCCTTCTTTTTACCATTGCCGGCAAAGGAGGAGATGACACACGATTCGGTAACCATCATTTCTACACGGCCTTCGACGACGGCTTCAACAGGACAAGGACTCTTGCGGGCCATGTTACGGATCTGTCGCAGCGTCGCTTCAAGAGACGCCGTGATACCGCTGCCGCCGAGGGACGCATAGGCTGAGGCAGCCTGGCTGTTGAAGATATTAAGAGACCAGTCTCCTCGGATGGGAAGGCCTTTTCCGACCTTTTTAGCCATCGTAAAGACAGCCATGGCGCCGACGTAAATGCCGTCGATGCCGGACGCAGCAGCCCGTTCGAGTTCGCCTTGTACGGCCGCTCTATGGGCTTCACGAACGATGCGCGGCGTCCCGGCCCATAAGGCCGCACCGTAATCGTGAGCCGCCTTGACGGCTGCCTGCCAGTCTTCCTGCCGGAAAGGACGATGGTGATACGATTCGCCGCCGAAGATAATGACGTCAGCTCCATTTTGGGCAGCTGCCGCAACACCGTCGACGGTATCGCAGCGGACGACGAGTTCCATGACCTCGCCTTTTTTTACCTCAGCGAACTTTTCGGATGCCGGCATCACCGTGCCTGCCGACGGACGCTGATAATCATCCAAAATAACTTCCGTCAGCGCATCTGCAGCCTGACGGCGAAGGTCATTTAAGACGCTGGCCGGAATCATCTTCGTTTCATCCCAAGCCGTCACTTCAGCCAGGGCAAAGGGCGTCTCACCGAGGCGTCCCAACTGCTTTTTCAGGTAATCGATCGTTGCCGGACGCTTCGAAGCCGGCTGAGGCTGAAAGTCCGCCGTGACCACTACCGTATGGGCCTTTTCATCCCACAGGGTAAGCTCTAATCGCCCATCACCGTCGACATCGACATGGGCGTAAATCGGAATCTTTCGCGTAAGGCCAACGGCGGCATCGGCTGCCGTCTGCCGGCCCGAGGGATTCTTCTCAGTCAGGGTTCGGCGCTGGACCGTCCCTCTTAGAAAATCGTCCTGGTAGCTGCGGTTAAAAGCCGAGGTCAATAAGGCTGCCGCTTCATCATGAGCCTCTTTACGGGCTTTCGGGCTGCTGTTATGGGCGTCGATGACCTTGCGGTACGCCGTGACGACGGTCCTGACATAGGTATCTCTCTTCATGCGGCCTTCGATTTTAAAAGATGTGACCCCGGCATCGAGGAGGTCGTCGATATAATCAAGGCCTTTTAAATCCTTAAGGCTGAGCACATAGGCTTCTTGTTTCATGACCGCTTTACCGTCGCGAACTAAAGTATAAGGCTGACGGCAAGGCTGGGCACAAGCCCCGCGATTTCCGCTGCGGCCGCCGAGGAAGCTGCTCATCAGGCACTGGCCGGAATAGGCCATGCAGGATGCCCCATGGATGAATACCTCAATGGCAAGAGGCGACGAAGCACAGACCGACTGTATATCGGCAAGAGATAATTCACGAGATAAGACGGCCTGAGTGAAGCCGTTTTCTTCCAAGAAACGGACACCGTCAGAATCGGCAACGGTCATCTGCGTACTGCCGTGAAGGGGCAGGTCGGGCACGACGCGGCGAGCTAAGAGTGCCACCGCCATGTCCTGGACGATGATTCCGTCGACACCGGCCTTATCAAGGGACTTCAAATAGATTGTCAGGTCATCGAGTTCCGTATCGGCCATGAGAATATTGACCGTGACGTATACTTTTACGCCAAATAAATGGGCCGTTCTTACGGCTCGGACGATTTCTTCATCGTCTAGATTATGTGCAAAGCGGCGGACATTGAAGCTCTTGCCGCCAAAATAAACGGCATCGGCACCGGCATCAATGGCCGTAAGTACGTTATCTAAAGAGCCTGCCGGCGCTAATAATTCTGCCATACTATTCCTCCTATATTGAATCAGGCGGCCTCCGATTACAGCCCTTTGTAGATTGTCGTCAAATTTGCGGCCGTTACGTCATAAGGCGTTCGCCGAATACCGCTGGTCGGCAAGGTCATGGTGACGAACTTTTTAATTTCATCATCGGTGAGTCCTACCGTATCGCCCATAAGATCCGTCATAAGGGCTGCAAAGTCTTCGCTCCCGGAAAGGCCGAGGATGGCCCAGACTCGTTCCGCCTTATCGGCCATAGATTCTTCCATGAGTTTCATGTAAGCCGGCAAAAGCAGGCCGTTGGCCCGGCCGTGAGTGATGCCGCGATAATAGGTCAGCATGTAGCCCATGCTGTGAACCATGGTCGTTCCCGTCTGGGCAATGGTAAGGCCGGCCAGCATAGACCCATAGAGCAAATCTTCCCGGACGGCATAGGGAAGATCCCCCTTCAAGTCGGTCAGATGGAGGCCGATAAAGCGCATGGCTTCTTCGGCCCAGACGTCGCTCATGGGCGTCGACATGGTGGACATATAGCCTTCCACGGCATGACTCAAGGCATCGATGGCCGTGTCGATGGTAACGGTCTGGGACACGCTTTCCGTATAAGTCGGGTCGGCAAAGGCATAGACCGGAAAAATGAAGGGCGTATTGATGGACTGCTTGGTCCCGGCATGAACATTAGTAAGGACACTGACTTTGGTCACTTCACTCCCCGTTCCGGCCGTCGTCGGCACGGCCACAATGGGCAAGGGCTTTTTGTAAGGACCTTTGAAAAGCCGTTCATCGTCGAGATCATCCGTGCAGAGCAGGGCAATGGCCTTAGCGGCATCCATCGGCGAACCGCCGCCGATACCGATGACGAAGTCAACGCCCTTCTCCTTGGCAAGAGAAGCGGCTCTGCGGATCGTATCGATAGAGGGATTGTTTTCAACATCGTCAAAGAGATACCAGGCAATGCCTAATTCATCAAGTTTTCCGGTAATAGCATCTTGAGAGCCGTTGACCTTGGCGGAATGACGGCCTGTGACCAATAAGGCCCGTTTCCCCAAACTGGCTAACACCTGACCAGACTCGGCAATACAGTTTTTCCCGAAAAACACCTGCGTCGGCATATAATAGGTAAACATAAAAAATCCCCCTTTATGATAAGTAACATCGTTTATTTTCCTATACATTTTATCATTTTCGAGGCTCAGAGGCCAGTTTTCTCTACGCCAAAAAGGTCCCGCACTAATGTACCGAGACCCTCCTTCGAATCACAGTATTCCCTTCAAAAAGATACAAAAAAGGGGTCTCAGAATGGAAACCCATTGTGAGATACCCCTTTTTAATTGCATAGGTTTGACGAAAATATCTTGGAAAAATATTAACGTTTCGAGAACTGAGAAGCCTTACGAGCTTTCTTGAGGCCGTATTTGCGGCGTTCTTTTTCACGCGGGTCACGCGTGAGGAAACCGGCTTTTTTCAGTGCCTGACGGAAATCGCTGTCGACTTCCAACAGAGCGCGGCTGATGCCGTGACGGATTGCGCCGGCCTGGCCGGACGGACCGCCGCCCTTAACGTCAGCGATGACGTCGTACTGTTCGGTTACACCTGTGAGTACGAGGGGCTGTTTAATAACCAATTCCAGCGTTTTACGACCGAAATATTCGTTCAATTCTTTTTTATTGACGGTGATATTACCCTGACCCGGAACCAGACGAACTCTAGCAACGGATGTCTTTCTACGGCCAGTGCCGTAGTACTGTGCTACTGCCATGAAATCTTCCTCCCGGTATTAATTAGCGAATGTTTAACTTCAAAACTTCAGGTTGCTGAGCCTGATGCGGATGTTCAGCGCCTGCATAGACGTTCAGTTTGCGATACATCTGTTCACCCAATTTATTTTTCGGGAGCATACCGCGAACTGCCATTTCAACAACACGTTCCGGCCGTGTTTCGAGCAGATGGCCGGCCTGAGTGAATTTAGATCCACCGGGATAACCGGAATGATGGAAATAGGTCTTCTGGATTAATTTCTTACCAGTCAATTTAACTTTTGCTGCGTTGACTACAATTACAAAATCGCCTGTATCGACATGCGGGGTAAAAGTAGGTTTATGTTTTCCCCGAAGAACTTTAGCTACTTCGGCAGCAAGACGGCCTAATGTCTGGCCTTCAGCGTCAACAACAAACCATTTACGTTCGATGTTGCCTGCATTGGCCATAAATGTAGTTTTCATGCTGTGTAATTCCTCCCTGATTAACTAACTGACCAAGCTTTTGGTGCTCTTTCTCCGGGGCTAATGGAGTCCAAGTGAAAAGCTTACTTATTTATTTTACAGATTTCACTGCTCCTTGTCAACAATTATTTTACTTTTCCAGCGTTTTTTCGGGAAAAGACCGGATAAAAACGACGTTTCAGCCTCGGCATAGTTGTCGATACCGCTTTCGCATACTATATATATCATTATATATTTAAGCAGTACCTTTATATTAGAACGTTTAACTTAAATTTTCTTGAATTTTTTTCGAAAAATCATTTGACAAGACCTCGTTTTGATGATAGACTTACGTCAACAACTTGATAGTGTTGCAATGAAGAGAAGAGTACACGATAGGATTTGGCACAGAGAGTTCCCGTTTGGTGAAAGGGAATGCAACGAGCATCGTGGAAGATGGACTCCGAGCAGGCTGGTCGAATAATTAGACCGTCCGGGCGCACCCGTTACAGTGCTAAGGTATTGAGGGCAAGATTTGCCTGCGTACCTGAAGAGGCTTATCCTGTGAAGGATAGGTGAAATTGGGTGGTATCACGGTGCTTCCGTCCCTTACATAGGGATGGAAGCTTTTTTTATTACAAGGCTTTCAAGTTTATACTACATTATATTTTTTAAGATATCAGGGGGAAATGTATTATGAGCGAAAACAAAAACTACAAATTCGAAACGTTACAACAGCATGCAGGTCAGGTTCCGGATCCGACGACAGGTTCTCGTGCCGTTCCTATTTACCAGACGACGTCTTACGTCTTTAAAGATACGCAGCAGGCAGAAGACCGCTTTGCATTGAGAGATCCGGGCTTCATCTACAGCCGTTTGACCAATCCGACCCAGGACGTCCTCGAAAAACGAATCGCCGCGCTTGAAAACGGCACAGCCGGTCTTGCTACGGCCAGCGGCGCATCGGCTATCGCCTACTCCATCATCAACTTGGCTGGCGCCGGCGACGAAATCATCGCTGCTCCTACCCTGTACGGCGGCACGGTCGAACTGTTTACGGAAACGTTCAAACATCTCGGCATTACGACGCACTTTGCCGATCCCGACGATCCGCAGTCCTTTGCCAAATACATCAACGACAAGACCAAAGCCATTTACCTCGAAAGCCTCGGCAACCCGGCCATCAATATTCCCGACTTTGAAGCCATCGCAGCCATTGCCCATGAAAACGGCTTGCCGGTCATCGTCGACAATACCTTTGCAACGCCGTTCCTCTTCCGTCCTCTCGACCACGGTGCTGACATCGTCGTCCATTCTGCTACGAAATTCATCGGCGGCCACGGCACGACCTTAGGCGGCCTCATCGTGGAAAACGGTAAATTCGATTGGGCTGCTTCGGGCCGCTTCCAAGAATTCGCTTCGCCGGATCAGTCCTATAACGGTGTCAACTTTGCCAAAGACATTCCCGGCGCCGGCTTCGTCACCCGCATCCGTGCCAAAGCCCTCCGCGACCTCGGTGCCTGCATCAGCCCGTTCAACGCCTGGCTCCTCATCCAGGGCCTTGAATCACTGTCTCTGCGGATCGAACGCCACGTTGAAAACGCCCAGAAAATCGCCGATTTCTTAGAAAACAGCCCCAAAGTTGCCAAGGTCAACTATCCGTCCCTGCCGTCTTCGCCGTACTATAAATTGGCTCAGAAATACTTCCCCAAGGGAACGGGGTCTATCTTCTCCTTTGAACTCAAAGACGGCTATACGGCAGCCCGCAAATTCATCGACAGCGCCGATATCTTCTCGGACCTGGCCAACGTCGGCGACTCCAAGTCGCTCCTCGTTCACCCGGCTTCGACGACACATCAGCAGCTTTCCGAAGAAGCCCAACGCGCCTGTGGTATTACGCCCGGCACGGTCCGCATCTCCATCGGTCTCGAAAACATTGAAGACCTCTTAGCTGCCGTAGAAAAAGCCTTAGCTTCGATTTAAGTATAGCCTGATAAAGGAGGGACAGACGATGCCGATTAAAATTGCTGACGGCCTGGCCGCCAAAGAAAAATTACATGACGAAGGAATCTTCACCATTGATAAGGGTCTGGCCCTCCATCAGGACATACGGCCCCTGCACATTCTCATCCTCAACTTGATGCCTTTAAAGAAGCCCACGGAGCTCCAGCTCCTGCGCCTGCTCGGTGACTCGCCGCTCCAGGTCGAAGTCGACTTCTGCCATACGGAAATGCATCAGAGTACCCATACCGATGCCTCTTACCTCGATGAAAACTACTGCGTCTTCGAAGACATTAAGGACCGCTACTATGACGGCCTGATCATTACCGGCGCGCCGGTCGAACAGATTCCCTTTGAATCCGTCGACTACTGGCCGGAAATGAAGACCTATTTCGACTGGGCCAAGACCCATGCCTTTTCAACGCTCCTCTTCTGCTGGGGTGCCCAAGCCGGGCTCTACCACTACTACGGCATCCACAAACGG
>OHPX01001136.1_pt1 | contig 10730 bp, 10 predicted proteins | sample 1577801 | NCBI WGS metagenome assembly OHPX01 (sample SAMEA3879584, study PRJEB24766) | human gut metagenome | biome: human-associated habitat; feature: feces | place: USA | collected 1985/1987 | reverse complement strand
AAATATAAACAAAAAGAAGATTATATCTTTTAAATATAATCCCCCTAATATACCTATAATATATGAAATTAATAATATTATAATTGGCCTTTTCAAATTTCCTCTTTTCTTTTTGCCCCATTATAACACTCTTGTAGCTTTTTTATAATTTTTTAAATAATAGCTATCTGATAATGATGTTATTACAACTCCCTTTTTTGGATTTGCTGCATGTATAAAACTATTATTTCCAACAAATATTCCAACATGCCCTATTGGACTACCTGCTTGTGAAAAAAATACCATATCTCCTAGCTGTAGATCCTCTTTTTTTATCGTTCTTCCTACATTAGATTGAGCTGTAGCTGAATGTGCTAAATTTATACCAAACTTTTTATATACATATTTAGTGAATCCTGAGCAGTCAAATGAATTTGGTCCTTCTGCACCATAAACATATGATTTTCCTAATAGAGTTTTTGCATATTGTGCAACTTCTTGACCTTTATTGCTTACACTAGCTGTAGTAGCTTCTTTATTTTCTACATTTGGTAAATTTACAGCTCTATGCTCTCTTGTTTCATCTGTTCTATTAGTTTCTTTAACTTGTTTATCTGATATATATTCATTTGAAACATATCCTATAGTTCCTTTTTCTGTCTTTATTTTTGCCCATCCATTTTCTACATTCTCTATAGTAACTTTTGCATTTCTTGTTAATGTTGTTATAATTTTACTAGAAGTGTTAGCTCCCTCTCTAACATTTACACTTCTTGCACTAATAAATCCTACTTTTGACTCTTGACTTTCTACCTTCTCTTCCGGTTTTGTTTCTACTGGTTCAACTGGTTTTGTATCTTCTGGTCGTATCTCTACTAGTTTTCCCATTCTTAGCCATCCTGAGCATAAGTCTGTACTTACAAACACCCATCCATTTGCTTCATCTTCTACAGTAACTATTGAATCTTTTGTTAATATTTCAACTGTTTCTGTATTTATTAAAGGTAATATCTTAATTTGTGTATCCTTTAATAATTTATATTGTTTTCCTAAAATTTCTTCATTATTTGGTAATTCTACAGAATTATTTGTAATTATATTATTTTGAACAGTATTATTTGATACAGTATTTTCTTGTGAAGATGTTATTTCGTTTGATACATTATCAACAGTAACATTAGTATTTTCTTCTAGATTATTTTTGCTAGAAGAGTTCTCTTTCACTTCTCCACTTACTTTTATGTAGTCAGCATAGACATATCCTGTATTGTCTTTATATTTTACTTTATACCAATCGCCTTCTTTAGAAAGTACTTCTACTTTATTATCAACTGAAAGTAATGTTACAAGACCTGATTCTAAATTAGGTCCTTTACGTAATTTAACTGTTTCTCCTGTAATTACTCCCTTTGTTGATGCATTTGAAACAACTGTCATTATAGTTAAATTAACGATAATTATTAAAGCTATTATTAATCTCTTTTTATGCATTCTTATTCTTCTCCTTAGAAATATGATTTATATTTTTTCTATTTCCTGGGTATTAGTATATAATGAATCCACTAAAAAGTCAATTAGTTTGCTTTCATTAAATCTTCTATAAATATAGCACATCTATTAGCTGCCATTTTTAAATATTTATTAAAATCAATTTGATTATTTTCATTTGGACTATCCGAAATTGATCTAATAATAATAAATGGCGTATCTGATAAATAGGCAGTTTGAGCAATTGCTGCTCCCTCCATTTCTACGCAATCTGCATCAAATTTTGTACGTATCTTTTCTTTCATCTTTCTACTTGTACAAAATATATCTCCTGTTGCAATTGTTCCTATTACGCATTTATATAAATTTTCCTTCATATTTTTTATAACATATTCACATCTTTTTATTAATTTAGAATTACTTTCTAATTTTACACCAATATTACTTATATATCCTTTTTCATGTCCGAATGCTGTTATATCAAAATCATGTTGCAATACATATTTACCTATTACAATGTCACCGTAATCAATTTCGTCATTTATACTTCCTGCTGAACCAATATTTATAATATAAGATATATCAAATTTATCTATCATTATTTGTGTAGTTCTTGCTGCATTTACTTTTCCTACACCACATTTTACTAATACTATTTTTTGATTTTGAATTTTTCCTTCAAAGAATTTTAAATTTAAAATATCTACTTCTTTTACATTTACCATTTTATTTTTTATTGCTTCCATTTCTTCTGGCATAGCAGCAATAATTCCAACATATTTTTCCATGGCTTTACCTCCTTTTTTAGGATTATAACATACAAAAAAAGAAATTGCATTTGAAAATACAATTTCTTTTTTAAAAGCATTTAACTATGCTAATTCTATAACAGCTCCAGCTGCTGAGAATTTTTCTTTAATTTCTTCTGCTTCTTCTTTAGAAGCTCCTTCTTTAACTGTTTTTGGTGCTCCGTCTACTAATTCTTTAGCTTCTTTTAATCCTAATCCTGTTACATCTCTAACAACTTTGATTACTTGGATTTTGTTAGCTCCAACATCTTTTAATACAACATCAAAAGATGATTTTTCTTCAGCTGCTCCTGCTGCTCCTGCTGCTGGTGCAGCTGCTGCTACTGCAGATACTCCATATTTTTCTTCAATTCCTTTTACTAATTCTGATAATTCAACAACTGTTAAACCATCGATTTTTTCTAATAATTCTTCAATTATAGTCATTTTTACTTCCTCCTATTTTTTATAATTGTGGTTTAAGTCCACTACTCTAATTTTTTATTAATTATTCATTAGTTTCTTTTTGAACTCTAACTTGATCTAATGCAACTGCAAGTTTTGAAATATTTCCAAGTAAAGCACCTGCAAGCATAGATATAAGTGTTTCTCTTGATGGTAATTTTGCAAGAGTGATTAATTCTTCTGCTGTCATTACTTTTCCATCAATAACTCCACCTTTTATTTTATATGTTTCGTTATTCTTTGCATATTCATAAACTGCTTTTAAAGGTTCTAAGTAATCTCCACTAGAAAGAACTACAGCTGTAGGTCCTACTAATAAATCTTCTAATCCTTCTATTTTAGCTTCTTCTAAAGCTCTTCTTGTAATATTGTTTTTAATAACTTTATATTCAGAATCAGCTTTTCTTAAATTAGCTCTTAATCCTGTAACATCTTCTACAGATATTCCTCTATAGTCTGTTAATAATACTAATTTTGATTCTTTAATTTTTTCTGATAATGCTGATACTTCTGATTGTTTTCTTTCGATAGCTTTTTGATTTGCCATTTTAGTATTCACCTCCTAAAAAATATTCCTAATCCTTATAGCCAAATCGTTGAGGCATAAAGATTAGGAAAGTCCGTACCTTTGCCTCGGTAGGACTTACTACTTGCCTACTTTCTTTGGCTTATATAAAATTATTTTTGATTAACATAAATGCTAGGTCCCATTGTTTTTGCAACCGCAACACTTCTTATATATTGTCCTTTTGCAGCAGCTGGTTTTGCTTTAATTATAGCATCGATAACTGTTTTATAGTTTTCTTCTAGTTTTTCAACTCCAAATGAAACCTTTCCAAATCCAAGGTGAATAATATTAGTTTTGTCTAATCTATATTCAACTTTTCCTGATTTAATTTCTTGTATAGCTTTTGCTACATCCATAGTAACTGTTCCAGATTTTGGATTTGGCATTAATCCTTTTGGTCCTAAAATCTTTCCTAGTCTACCTACAACACCCATCATGTTTGGTGTAGCTACTATAACATCGTAATCAAACCAATTTTCTTTTTCTATTTTTGGTATTAATTCTTCTGCTCCAACAAAATCTGCTCCAGCTTCTTCAGCTTCTTTAGCTTTGTCACCTTTTGCAAATACAAGAACTTTTAAAGTTTTACCTGTTCCGTTTGGAAGTACAACAGTACCTCTAACTTGTTGTTCTGCATGTTTAGAATCAACACCTAATTTTACATGTAACTCAACTGTTTCATCAAAATTTGCTTTAGGCATTTTTTCTAATAATTCTAAAGCTTCTTTAGCTTCATATAATTTACCTTTTTCAATAAGCTTTGCAGCTTCTTGATATTTCTTACCTTTTTTCATTTTTACCTCCTATGGTTCTAACGAATTTTCATTCTCCCAATATTATTACTAATCTACAACTACAACTCCCATACTACGAGCTGTTCCTTTTACCATACTCATAGCAGCTTCTACTGATGCTGCATTTAAGTCTTCCATTTTTTGTTCTGCTATAGCTTTAACTTGTTCTGTTGTTATTTTTGCTACTTTATCTTTATTTGGTTTTCCAGAACCTTTTTCTATTTTTAATGCTTTTTTAATAAGTACAGCAACTGGTGGAACTTTTGTTATGAAAGTGAATGATTTATCTTTATATACTGTTATAACAACTGGAATTATCATTCCTGGTTGATTTGCAGTTTTATCATTAAATTCTTTAACAAATTGCATTATATTAACACCACTTGAACCTAATGCTGGACCTACTGGTGGAGCTGGAGTAGCTTTACCAGCTTCAATTTGTAATTTTATAACATTTACAACTTCTTTCTCTGCCATCTTAAATTGCACCTCCTTTAATGATTTTAATTGTTTTTATGTATCTTATATCGAAATTAAAAATTCCAATATTATACTTTTTGTACTTGTGAAAACTCTAGTTCTACTGGAGTTTCTCTTCCAAACATAGAAACTAACACTTTAACTTTATGTTTCTCTTTGTTTATTTCTTGTACAACTCCTACAAAGTTTTCTAATGGTCCATTTAATATTTTTACAGAATCATTAACTTCATAGTCAACATTTACTTCTGTTAGTTCAAATCCCATCTTTCTTATTTCTTCTTCTGTAAGAGGAATCGGATCGGTTCCTGAACCAACAAAACCTGTAACACCTCTAGTATTTCTTACTATATACCAAGATTCTTCTGTTACAATCATTTTTACTAAAACATATCCAGGAAAAACTTTCTTCAAGTTTGTCTTTCTTTTTCCATCTTTTATTTCTATTTGTTCTTCCATAGGAACTACTATATCAAAAATATATTCTTCTAGTTCTCTATTCTTTACTGTTTTTTCTAAATCTGTTTTAACTTTGTTTTCGTAACCAGAATAAGTATGTACAACATACCATTTAGGTTGAATGTCATTTTCTTGAGACATATTTGGCCTCCTTGCTAAAGTTTTATTCTACTGTATTTTGTGTAGATTCTAAATTATTAGTGATTACATTTTCAGATAACAAATTTTCTTCTGAATTCATAGTAGTGTTAGAGTCTTGCATAACAATAGAATTTTGTAAACTTTCTATTCCTTTTACCTCTAATTTACTTAATCCCTCAAAAGCTAAGTCTAAAACAATTACAACTGCTGCAACAATAAAAACTATTGCTATTACAGAAGCAGTACTACTTAAAAGTTCTTTACCTGTAGGCCACTTAACTTTTTTTAACTCTGATTTATAATCTTTCCAAAAATGTTTCTTTGTTTTATCCTCATTAGCATTTGTCTTTTTCTTATCTTTGGCCATTTTCTTTCCTCCTTAAAAACAGCTTATTTTGTTTCTTTGTGTTTTGTATGCTTTTTACAAAATTTACAATATTTAGCTATTTCTAATCTTTCGGTATTATTTCTCTTGTTTTTAAATGTAGTATAATTTCTTCTCTTACAATCTGTGCATTCTAAGATGATCATTTCTCTTGCTCCTTTTGCTGCCACTATAATACACCTCCGTTACTTATATTTCTTTGAAACGATGTGAGCCATGTAATATCTCATACATACGCTTGAATATTTTATCATGTTTTTTTCAATAAGTCAACAATATTAATAGATTTATTATTGTTTTTTTGTTCTTTTTTTGTTCTTTTTGTTTTTGTTTTTCTGTACTGAAAATCCAAATTTACCTACCTTTTTTCCCAAAGGATAATATCCACCATTCGCATATGCAATTAATTCACACTTTGATATATCAAAAGCACCATTTTCATCTATATATTTTTCGTCTGCATCTATAGATAAGACTTCTGCTACAAACATATCATGTGAACCTAGTGGTACTATATCTTTTACCTTACACTCTATTGCTACTGGGCTTTCTTTTATCAAAGGACATCTTACAAATTGTGCTTTTTCTTTGTGCAAGTTCATTTCTTTAAATTTATCATATTGGGCACCAGTTCGTACTCCACACCAGTCTGTTGCATATGTAAGTTTTTTATTGGTTAAATTTATTACAAATTCATTGTTTTCTTTAATTAACTTATATGAATATCTTGTTGGTCTTACAGATATATATACCATCGCTGGATTTGTATTCAATATACCTGTCCATGCAACCGTTATTATATTACTATTTTGCATATCGCCACAAGTTACCATTACTGCTGGTAAAGGATATTCAAAAGTTCCTGCTTTCCATATATTTCTTCCCATTTCATTTCCTCACTTTAAATAAATTCTAAAACAAAAAAAGAAATTACAAATTAAACAAAATTTAATCTCTAATTTCTTTTCTTATTTAAATATAAATAAAAAAATCTAGCGAAAGCCTATCTTCCCAACAAGGTAACTCGTAAGTATTTTCGGCACATTAGAGCTTGACTTCTGTGTTCGGTATGGGTACATGTATTTCCTCTATGTATCTTCACTAGAAATTCTTCGTATGCTTCTTTCTTTTTTAGCACACTCAAAAATACATAGAATAAAACTTCTTCCTAGAGCTTAATTTGTGGTTAAGCCCTCGATCTATTAGTATTGGTCAGCTTAATACATTACTGTACTTACACCCCCAACCTATCTACCATGTAGTCTTCATGGGATCTTACTTGCTTACGCAATGGGATATCTTATCTTAAGGTGGGCTTCACACTTAGATGCTTTCAGCGTTTATCCCTTCCATACTTAGCTACTCAGCCGTGCCACTGGTGTGACAACTGATACACCATCGGTATGTCCATCCTGGTCCTCTCGTACTAAGGACAGCTCCCTTCAAATATCCTACGCCTGCGACAGATAAGGACCGAACTGTCTCACGACGTTCTGAACCCAGCTCGCGTACCGCTTTAATGGGCGAACAGCCCAACCCTTGGGACCTACTTCAGCCCCAGGATGCGATGAGCCGACATCGAGGTGCCAAACCTCCCCGTCGATGTGAACTCTTGGGGGAGATAAGCCTGTTATCCCCAGGGTAACTTTTGTCCGTTGAGCGACGGCATTTCCACTCACTACCGCCGGATCACTAAGCCCTACTTTCGTATCTGCTCGACTTGTCAGTCTCCCAGTTAAGCTTCCTTCTGCCTTTACACTCTTTCGCACGATTTCTGTCCGTGCTGAGGAAACCTTTGGGCGCCTCCGTTACTCTTTAGGAGGCGACCGCCCCAGTCAAACTGCCCGCCTGACATTGTCCCCTGACCAGTTCATGATCACAGGTTAGAATTTCAATAATTTAAGAGTGGTATCCCAACGTCTACTCCACAAATGCTGGCGCACTTGCTTCTTAGTATCCCACCTATCCTGTACATAAATTACCAAAACCCAGTATCAAGCTGCAGTAAAGCTCCATGGGGTCTTTCTGTCTTGTCGCAGGTAACTAGCATCTTCACTAGTACTACAATTTCGCCGGGTACATTGTTGAGACAGTGTTCAAATCATTACGCCTTTCGTGCGGGTCAGAACTTACCTGACAAGGAATTTCGCTACCTTAGGACCGTTATAGTTACGGCCGCCGTTTACTGGGGCTTGAATTCAAAGCTTTGACTTACGTCGAACCTCTCCTTTTAACCTTCCAGCACCGGGCAGGTGTCAGCCCCTATACTTCACCTTTCGGTTTCGCAGAGACCTGTGTTTTTGCTAAACAGTCGCTTGAGCCTCTTTTCTGCGGCCACTTGCGTGGCTCCCCTTCTCCCTAAGTTACGGGGTCATTTTGCCGAGTTCCTTAACAACACTTCTCCCGTCGGCCTGTGGATTTTCTCCTCATCTACCTGTGTCGGTTTACGGTACGGGTACGTATCACACAATAGCGGCTTTTCTCGACAGTGTGGATTCGGAAACTTCCCTACTTTTGTTCAGTCCCCATCGCACTTCATCATCAAGAGACGGATTTGCCTATCTCCCTTGACTTTGTACTTGGCCGGGTTTTTCCATTCCCCGGTTTTCCTATCCTCCTGCGTCCCCACAGTTCTGATGATACGTAGTACAGGAATATCAACCTGTTATCCATCGACTACGACTTTCGTCCTCGCCTTAGGCCCCGACTAACCCTGGGAAGATTAGCTTTACCCAGGAAACCTTAGATATTCGGCCTAGAAGTTTCTTACTTCTATCTCGCTACTCATTCCGGCATTCTCTCTCCTGTTTCGTCCACCATCGTTCTCACTTTGGCTTCGTCCTTGCAGGATGCTCCTCTACCACTTCCTACCTAGTAGGAAATCCGTAGCTTCGGTGTCGTGTTTTAGCCCCGTTAAATTTTCGGCGCAGGTTTTCTCGACTAGTGAGCTGTTACGCACTCTTTAAATGTATGGCTGCTTCTAAGCCAACATCCTAGTTGTCTATGAAATCCCACATCCTTTTCCACTTAACACGTACTTTGGGACCTTAGCTGTCGGTCTGGGCTCTTTCCCTTTTGTCCACGCGACTTATCTCACGCAGACTGACTCCCGAGGGTATCTTGACGGCATTCTTAGTTTGATATGAGTTGGTAACCTTTTTGGGCCCCGCGTCAGTTCAGTGCTTTACCTCCGTTAGACTCCATCTCGAGGCTAGCCCTAAAGCTATTTCGAGGAGAACCAGCTATCTCCGAGTTCGATTGGAATTTCTCCGCTATCCACACCTCATCACCACCTTTTTCAACAGATGTGTGTTCGGTCCTCCAAAGCCTTTTACGGCTCCTTCAACCTGGACATGGATAGGTCACCCGGTTTCGGGTCTACTAATACTAACTTTACGCCCTATTCAGACTTGGTTTCCCTTCGGCTCCGTGGCTTCTGACCACTTAACCTCGCTGGCATTAGTAACTCGCCGGACCGTTCTACAAAAAGTACGCCATCAGTCCGAAGACCTCTGACTGTTTGTAAGCACAAGGTTTCAGGTTCTTTTTCACTCCCCTCCCGGGGTTCTTTTCACCTTTCCTTCACAGTACTGCTTCACTATCGGTCACTGGGGAGTATTTAGGCTTGGGGGGTGGTCCCCCCGGCTTCCCACAGGGTTTCTCGTGTCCCGTGGTACTCTGGATCCTGCAGCGGGTCTTCTGGTTTCGTCTACCGGACTTTCACCGTCTTTGGTCTGCTTTCCCAAAACAGTTCGACTACCATAGCCTCCATCGCTTGATGCAGTCCACAACCCCGAAGAACCAGGTCCTTCGGTTTGGCCTCTTTCCCTTTCGCTCGCCGCTACTTAGGAAATCGATTTTTCTTTCTCCTCCTATTGCTACTTAGATGTTTCAGTTCACAACGTTCCCTTCCATACGCTATGGATTCACGTATGGATACTTGAGGTTTGCTCAAGTAGGTTTCCCCATTCAGAAATCTCCGGATCGATGGCTGTTTGCGCCTCCCCGAAGCTTTTCGCAGCTTACCACGTCTTTCATCGGCTCCCAGTGCCAAGGCATTCACCCTGTGCTCTTTCTTGCTTGACCTTCTTGCAACACAAGCTTCGCTTGTGTCGGTTCTAAAAACAATAGCTCTTGTTCTTGGAATGATCATTTATAGCGAAATAAAATGTTGATTAACTTTACTACATTTTATTTTTCAATAAATTTCTCGATTTTATTGACTCTTGTTTGTCTTGTATTCAGTTTTCAAGGTGCATTCTTTCTTTTTGTTTCGGCCGTTCTTGCGACCGCCTAAGTATATTATCATGGGAACTATCTCTTGTCAACATCTTTTTTACAATTTTTTAAGATTTTTTTTGCAAAACACAAAAAACCCTGTAAAAACTGGGCTTTTTCGTCAAAAACTTTTTCATTTTACGCGCCTAACAGATGAAAAAATACCGTCGCCGGGAACACAATCACCAATGCCGGCAGCAGATTCGCCGCCCGCACCTCTTTGATTTTTGCAATATTCAGCCCCAAAATAAATGTCATCAAGCCACCTACGGCAATAAAATTCTGTATGGCAGCGGGATCAAGATAGGACATCATCCATTTTCCCGCGTAAAAACACAGGGACAATATCAAAAACTGTGGCAGTACAATCAGATTCATGCCGAATCCCAATGCCATAGCAAATATGGCCGCCGCGAAAATATCCATAACCGCCTTTGACATCAAAATGGTCATATCTCCCGTTGCCCCTTCCTGGAAGGCACCGAAAATATTTGTTCCGCTGGCGCAGAGGGTCACTGCCACCACCAGATAAAACCGCATATAAATTTCTTTATCCCCTTCAATTTTGAAATGCAAGTGATGCAGTCCATGCAAAAATCCCGTTTTGATTCTTCTGTCCAGATCAATCAGTTCTCCTATAATAGTTCCCAAAATCAGCGCCAAAAGCACCGCTGGCAAAGACTCCAGCTTTATCACGGAAACCATACCGATGGCAATGGCGCACATGCCGAATATCACCATCAGCGGCTCCTGAAGTTTTGCGGGAATTTTATTTCGCAGAAGTGTGCCTGCATTAGCTCCCATCAGTACACAACAACAATCCAGTATTACCCCTCTTGGAATCATGCCGTCGCCCCCTTTTCTGTATTTCCGGCAAAGGTCAGTGCAACCTCACCTGTGCCGCCA
>OHPX01001135.1_pt1 | contig 10734 bp, 10 predicted proteins | sample 1577801 | NCBI WGS metagenome assembly OHPX01 (sample SAMEA3879584, study PRJEB24766) | human gut metagenome | biome: human-associated habitat; feature: feces | place: USA | collected 1985/1987 | reverse complement strand
TGGAACGCCTGTTGCCGACGATCCTTTCGCGGGTCATTCAATTACGCTTTGACCAGATACCCCTGGCACTGACACAGGAGGCTTTGAACAGGCTCGGGCTGGAACGCCCGGAACTGCTGGCCCGCCTGGCAGGCGGTTCGCTTGGCGCTGCTGTCAATTTGGCTGCTGCAGATGCCGTCAGCTACCGCGATCAGGCTTTGGAATTTCTGGAAGCCCTGCCGCTGGCGCAGCCCATGCGGTATGTAGCTTCGCAGCCATGGCTCGAAAGCTATGACAAACATGGCGGTTTATTATTTACGGAAATGCTGCTGTTTTTAGCCCGGGACGTTTTGCTTTGGCAAAACGGACTGGAGGAACAGATTTATAACTGTGACTGCACAGATAGATTACGGCGTTTGGCCGCCTCATGGCCCGCTTCGCATTTGAAGCAGGCGGCGGACATCGCCCAGCAAGCATATCAGGCCATCGAAAGCAATGCCGGCGCCAAGCTGGTTTTGGAAACGGTGGTACTTAAAACAGACATACTTCGGAAGGAGGAGAGATAGTGCCAACAGTTGTAGGTATAAGATTCAAAAAAGCAGGTAAAATATATTATTTTGATCCCGCACTCAGCAGCGTAACCCAGGGGGATCATGCCATTGTCGAAACTGCCCGCGGGGTAGAATACGGCGAAGTAGTAGTAGGGCCGCGCGAGGTCAGCGACAGTGAGGTGGTTTCGCCTTTGAAACCGGTGCTGCGCAAAGCTACTGATGAAGATGCCCAGAAAGTCGAAGAAAATATCGTACGCGAGAAAGAAGCTTTCAATATCTGCCTGCGTAAGATCACTAATCACGATCTGCCGATGCGTCTGATCGATGTGGAATTTACTTTTGACGTCAATAAAATCATATTTTATTTCACAGCCGAAGGGCGTATAGATTTCCGCGAGCTGGTCAAAGACCTGGCCGCTGTGTTTCGTACCCGGATCGAGCTGCGCCAGATCGGCGTGCGCGATGAAGCAAAAATGCTGGGTGGGATCGGCAGCTGCGGCAGGCCGTTGTGCTGCTCTACTTTTTTAGGTGACTTTGAACCGGTATCGATCAGAATGGCTAAAGATCAGAATCTGTCGCTGAATCCGGCGAAGATTTCGGGTATCTGCGGTCGTCTGATGTGCTGCCTGAAATATGAAAACCATATGTACTGCTGCAAAGAAGGCGGCTGTAAACGTAACTGCGGCAACGACCGTGTCGAGATCCCCAAATTGGGCTCGCTGGTAGTAACGCCGCTGGGAGAAGGCAAAGTAACAGGCATCAACCGCGCTATGCGTACGGCTTCCGTGCAGCTGACGCCCGATAACGTTATCCAGGTAGAATGGGACGAGATCGTTGATGCTTCCAAGGCCGATCCGATCTGAAATGAGTAAAGCTACAGAACGCTGCGATTCCCTGCCCGGCTGTAATTATGCGATCTGGCAGGACTCGGAAGAATTTTGTTTTACGACGGATGCTGTTTTTCTGGCAGCTTTCCCGCATTTGGTCAGGCAGGCCCGTGTTTTGGAACTTGGCGCCGGTACAGGGGCCATCAGCCTGCTGCTGGCAGCACGCGGTGCGGCTCAAGTAGTAGGCGTTGACTGTAATCCTCATGTAGTAGAGCTGATGCGCCGCAGCATTGCGGCTAACGGGCTGGAGGAATGTGTCAGTGCCGAGCTGGCCGATCTGCGGGAGCTGAAAGCGCTTTATCGTTCGGAAAGTTTCGATCTGATCGCAGCTAATCCGCCCTACCGTAACAGCGGTAAGGTTCGCCGGGTAGCGACTGCGGCTTGCCATGAACTGACGGCAACGCTGGAGGATTTCTTCCGCGCCGCCGCCTATCTGGTCAAATATCGAGGGCGTTTTGCCATTGTGCAGCTGCCCGAACGGTTTACGGAATGTATGGAACTGGCGCTTAAATATGGTCTGCAGCCGAAAAAACTGCAATGGGTACATGCCTTTGCGGATAAGCCCGCCTGGATCTTTCTCATGGAAATGGTCAAAGGCGGCAGTTACGGACTGGAGGTTTTGCCGCCGCTTATTATGTATAATGAGGACGGCAGCCACAGCAAACAGACTTTGGAGTATTACGGTATGGCGGAGGAGGCAGAATAATGGCAGGAATTTTATATTTGTGCGCGACGCCGATCGGCAATCTGGAAGATATGACGCCCAGGGCGCAGAGAATGCTGGCCGAGGCGGATATTATCGCTGCCGAAGATACCCGTCATACACTGCAGTTATTGAACCGTTTCAATATCAAGGGACGGCTGGTACGCTATGATGAGCACAGCAAAGAACGGCAGGGAGCTTATCTGCTGGACGAACTGCTGTCCGGAAAAAATATCGCTTTAGTCAGTGACGCCGGGTTTCCCGGTATCGCTGATCCGGGCGAACAACTGGCCAGACTGGCAATCGATGCCGGCGTGCAGGTAGTGCCTGTACCTGGTGCCAACGCCGCGTTATGCGCGCTCATTGCTTCAGGTCTGCCTGCCTCACCGTTTTTTTTCGGCGGATTTCTGCCCAAGAGCAAAAAAAACAGGCGGCAGCAGCTGGAAGAATGGCAGTATCTGCCGGCTACGATTATTTTGTACGAAGCGCCGCACAGGATCGAACAGGTGCTGCAGGAAGTGCTGGAGGTCTGGGGGGACAGACAGCTGGCAGCAGCGCGTGAGCTGACCAAGCTGCATGAGGAGTTTTTCCGGGGCACGGTCAGTCAGTGCCTGACCTGGCTGCATGAAAATAAGCCCCGCGGTGAATTCTGCCTGGTCATCGCCAGAGGCCTGGAACAGCCGCAGCCTGCGCAGGAAGCAAAGGATCCGCTGGCGCAGGTACAGGAACTGCTGGCTCGCGGCGTCGATAAAAAAACGGCGCTGGCGCAGGTTGCTAAAGCAAATAAGATTCCCAAACGGGAATTATATAATAAATTAATTTCAGAAGAAGAAGGGATCAACATATGACAAAACCAACGTTTTATATCACCACCCCGATCTATTATCCCAGCGATAAACTGCATATCGGTCATGCTTACTGTACGACTATCGCCGATACCGTGGCCCGTTATCATCGTGCCAAGGGCGAAGACGTCTTTTTTCTGACCGGCAGTGACGAGCATGGTCTGAAGATTCAGCGTAAAGCTACGGAGATGGGTGTTACCCCGATACAATATGTTGACGAGATCATCGCAAATTTCAAACTTTTATGGCAGCGCCTCAATATCACCAATAACGATTTTATTCGTACCAGCGAAGAACGCCATCATAAGGTTGTGCAAAGTATTTTGCAGAAAATCTTTGAACAGGGCGATATTTATAAAAAGAATTATGAAGGCTGGTACTGTGTACCCTGCGAATCCTACTGGCTGGAGCGTCAGCTGGTCGACGGCAAATGCCCCGACTGCGGCCGTCCGGTAGAGCGTATGGAAGAAGAAAGCTATTTCTTTAAGCTTTCCAAATATCAGGACCGTCTGCTGGAATATATCGAAACTCATCCCGACTTCATTCAGCCTGTGGCACGCCGCAACGAGATGATCAACTTCATCAAACAGGGACTGGAAGATCTGAGCATCACCCGCACCACCTTCGACTGGGGCATCCCTGTGCCTTTTGACAACAAACACGTTGTCTATGTCTGGTTTGACGCGCTGCTCAACTACTTTACCGGTATCGGTTACGGCAGTGATCCGGAAAAATTCAATAAATACTGGCCTGCTAACATGCATCTGGTCGGCAAGGAAATTGTGCGTTTCCATACTATCATCTGGCCGATCATGCTGATGGCTATGGGTGAAGAACTGCCGAAACAGGTTTACGGACATGGCTGGCTGGTAGTTGAAGGCGACAAAATGTCCAAATCCAAGGGCAATGTCATTGATCCTCTGGCGCTGATCGACGAATTTGGCGCCGATGCTATCCGTTATTTCCTGCTGCGCGAGATCAACCTCGGCAGTGACGGCAATTTTTCGCGCGACGCGCTGATCACCCGCATCAACGCTGATCTGGCCAATGACCTTGGCAACCTGCTGCACCGTACGGTCAGCATGATCGAAAAATATCACGGCGGCGTGATCCATAAAACCGCCTGCAGTGATCCTCTTGATGACGAGCTGATCGCCCTGGTCAATGAAACTGTTGCAAAATATCAGGACGCTATGGATCATATGGAAATCAACACGGCGATCAAAGCTCTGTGGGCGCTTATCAGCCGTGCCAATAAATACATTGATGAAACAGGCCCCTGGCTGCTGGCAAAAGATCCCGCCAAAGCAGCGCGTCTGAAAACAGTTATGTATAATCTGGCAGAGGTATTGCGCATCGTCGCTATCCTTACAAGTCCTTATATTCCTTCTACCAGTCCCAAGATCTATACCCAGCTGGGCCTCACTGCTCCCGAGCAGTTCCTGCTGGCCGATACCGCCTGGGGCGGGCTGCCTGACGGCACCAAAGTGCAGAAGGGTGAGCCGCTGTATCCGCGTATCGAGATCACTGAAAGCGGAGAAACTGTTATCGCCGCTACCAAAAAGGCTGCTCCGGCCGCTAAACAAGCAGTTAAGGCCGAAGTAAAAGCTGAGGCCAAACCGGAAAGCAAAGCCGCGGCAACAGAAGAAATAACTATCGATGATTTTATGAAGATAGATCTGCGCGTAGCTACCATTACCGCAGCAGAGCGCGTACCTAAAACCGATAAGCTGATGAAGCTTGAGGTCAGGGTCGGCGAAGAAGAACGTACCATCGTTTCCGGGATCGCGCAGCATTATACTGCCGAAGAGCTGATCGGCCGCAATGTTATCGTGATCGCCAACCTGAAAGCTGCAAAACTGCGTGGGATCGAATCCCGCGGGATGCTGCTGGCCGCCTCTGACGGAGAAGGTAAGCTGGTGCTGGCTGATGCCCCCGATATCGCTTCCGGGAGCAAGGTGAAATAAGATGTCACGTACAGGACTATTCGATTCCCATGCCCATATGGACTCGGACTATTTTACCGATGACCGCGACGCGCTGCTTACACAGCTGCAGGAAGAACTGGACGGGATCATCAATCCCGGCTGTGATGAGATCACGTCGGGTTTCGCTGTAAGTTTAGCTGAAAAATATGATTTTATGTATGCCGCTGTGGGCTGGCATCCTGAAGACCTTGAGGGTATTTTGGATAACAGCTATCTTGACGAGCTGGCAGCCTGGGCCGTCCACCCCAAGGTAGTAGCCATCGGCGAGATCGGCCTCGACTATTACTGGAAGGGCAACGAGCCGAAGGACGTGCAGAAGCGCCGTCTTTTAGAACAGCTCGATCTGGCCAAACAGTTCGACCTGCCGGTGATCATTCACGACCGCGATGCGCACGGCGATATCCTGGAGATCTTCCAAAAAGAAGTCACAGGTGTGCGGGCAGTGTTCCACTGCTATTCCGGCTCACTGGAAATGGCGAAGGAACTGCTTAAGCGAGGATTTTATCTTGGTTTTGGCGGCACCTCTACTTATAAAAATGCCGCAAAAGTGCGCGAGGTCCTGCAGTATGTGCCGGATGACCTGCTACTGTTTGAAACAGATTCACCTTATCTGACGCCGGTGCCTTATCGCGGCAAGCGTAATCAGCCGGGTTATACCGAGCTGGTAGCACGCAATGCGGCTGAAGTGCGCGGCACGACCTTTGAAGCGCTGGCAGCGCAGACTACTAAAAATGTCAAAACTCTTTTTAATAAAATAAAATAAAATACAAACTGCCTGTTTGTTTTTCGCAAACAGGCAGTTTGTATTTTAAGGCTGTTATTTTCCAGAAGTCAAAACAAGTATCTGTGTCCACAGTAGTTTTTACGTTTTTGTTTTTTGTGCAAAAACTTATGTGTGCTTAAGGGCGACGGTTTGACAGAAAATTTTTCTTTATGGTAAAATTATACGTCTTTAAAAGGAGGTACAATTTATGCCTAATAGAAAATCATTATATAGAGCAATGGAAATTTTGCCGCTGCTGTTAGTGGTAGTTTTAGTTTTCAGCGCTATTTGTCTGGCCAACAGCAAAGAAATAGTTTTGCGTTACGACGGGCAGGAAAAAGTAGTGACCACTATTCTTGAAGATCCCCGTTCTATTTTGGAAGAGTCCGGCGTCAAGGTCGGCAAAGAAGACCGGATCATGATCTCTCCGGCAAATGCCGAAAAAAAGACCAGGGAAGTTATTGAGCTGAAACGCGCTCTGCCTGTAACGATCGAAAAATATGGCGTCAGCAAAAAATTCTATACCGGTAAAGCAACTGTCGGCGAGGCGCTGGATGCCCTGGCGATCAATTATGAAGGCAAAACAGTCTATCCCGCTGTTGATACGCCGATCACTTCCGACCTGGAGATCCATATTTTAGGGCGTTTTGATGAGCTGCATGAAGAAGAGCAGCCGATCGAGCCGCCTGTGGAGTTTGTTGATAATCTGGAAAAGCCGTATGGTGAGAATAAGGTGCTGGAACCGGGCGTACCCGGCAAGATGAAGGTGACCAGAAAAACTACGCTTAAAGACGGCCTGTTCCAAACTCATATCATCAGCAAGACAGTGCTGGAAGAGCCTAGACGTGAACTGGTAGAGCGCGGCATGGCCCGTTCTATCGAAACTTCGCGCGGGCGGATGCGTTATAATAAAGTTATGACCATGGAAATCACCGCCTATACCTTGGGTGAGGGCAGCGGTACCGGACGAACTTCGATAGGACTGGTGCCTTACGAAGGTATCGTGGCCGTTGACCCGCGGGTTATCCCGTATTATACTAAACTGTATATCCCCGGTTATGGCATTGCCATGGCCGGCGATACCGGCGGCGCTATCCGCGGCAATCGGCTGGACGTGTTTATGCACGACTGGCACAGAGCCATTCAATGGGGACGCCGTACCTTAGACGTATATATCTTAGAGTAACGGAGGCGCGGACTTGCTGAAAGAAGTTCTCGTAGTAGAAGGAAAAATGGATACAGTGGCGATCAAACGCGCCCTGGAAGCCGATACCATCGAAACAGGCGGTTTTACCTTAGCGCCATATACCCTGCGGCAGATCGAAGCCGCATATAAAAAGCGGGGCATCATTATCCTAACTGACCCGGACGGTGCCGGCGAACGTATCCGCCGCTTTCTGACGCAGCGCTTTCCCGAAGCGGGGCAGGCCTTTGTACCTAAAGCGGACGCTACGGCGCACAATGATGTGGGCATCGAGCAGGCTCAGCCTGAGGCGATCCTGGCAGCGCTGAGTAAGGTGCGCCACCATGAATATAAGCCTGACAGCGAATTTACCAGCCAAGACCTGTGGCAGAACGATCTGGCCGGAACAGGCAGTGCGGCGTATCGCCGTGATAAAATGGGCGCTTTGCTGGGCATCGGCTACGGCAACGCCAAAAGGTTTTTAGAGCGGCTCAACAGCTATGGGGTCACCCGCAGCGAATTTGACGAGGCGCTTGCGCAGTTAGGAGAACAGTATGGATAAACCGATCATTGCCAGACGCGAAGTCACCAATCATATATTGCACACCTTTAAATTAAAAGCGGATAAAAGACTGGGACAGAACTTCCTGATCGACGAAGAAGTCGTACGCAGGATCGTTGCTGCTGCAGAACTGTCTGAGGACGACACGGTTTTAGAGGTCGGCCCCGGTATAGGCACTTTGACGCAGGGACTGGCGCAGAGCGGCGCCAGGGTCGTAGCAGTCGAGCTGGATAAAAGACTGCTGCCGGTGTTGGCAAAAACACTGGAAGGCTATGATAATGTGCGTATAGAAAACGGCGATATCCTGGAAGTCGATATCAAAAATATTGTTGGCGCGCCGACCTTTAAGGTGGCGGCTAACCTGCCTTATTATATTACCACGCCGATCATTTTTAATCTGCTGGAACAGCGCCTGCCTATGGAACGGCTGGTTGCCATGGTGCAGAAGGAAGTAGCCGAGCGGATGGTCGCGAAGCCCGGCGGCAAATCCTTTATCCCGGCGCCCAATGTCGACAGTGCCGTCATTGTCTGCAAACGCCGTACCGTACCTCCGGTCGAGGTCTGCGACGAAAAACTGTTCTTCAAAGTCGTAAAGGCGGCTTTTTCCGTACGCCGTAAAATGCTCAGTAACGCTCTCAAAAATATGGGCATCAGCAGCGTACAGGCTGCGGCATGGTTGGAACGTGCCGGTATCGACCCCAAGCGCCGTGGCGAAACGCTGTCGCTGGCAGATTTTGCCAGCCTGACCAACTGCTTTAAAGAAGTGCTTGCAGAAACAGAGAAGTAAAAATAATCAAAGGAAAAATGCCTATGAAAAAGATCGCTGTTTTAAGATGTCTGCGTACCAGTAATAACTGTACCGGCAGCGGCTGTCTTAAAGCATTCAATAATAAAACCAACGCTTTTGCCGTTTATGAGGCAGAGGAAACAGAACTGGCCGCTTTTTTGAACTGCAGCGGCTGCGGTGATGTACAGATGCCCAATAACGAGGAAGGTCTGCGCAAAAAGCTGGACCGCCTTGTTACTATCGGCGTTGAAGCCGTGCATTTGAGCGGCTGTACCAAAAAGAAGGACGCACAGGGAGAAAAACATGAATGCCCGGTGATCACCAAAACTGCCGAATACCTGGAGCAGCAGGGGATTACTGTTGTCAGAGGCACACATCACTAAAAATAAAAAGCTAAAAAGCATCGACAAATTTTGTCGATGCTTTTTTATTTTTATCTATGAAATTACGGCGATTAGTTGAGCCGGTCAGCCGTTCTGCTTCAGCAGCAGCCGCAGCTTATCCAGCCCTTTGAGCCGGTGCTTGGTGACGTTGCGTACACTGCAGCCCAGCAGGCGGGCTGCTTCTTTCGGTTTCTGCTCGCGCAAAAACAACAGCTCGATAACCTGCTGCTGTTCGGCAGTCAGCCGTTTTAAAGCCTGCCGTACTTCCAGTGACAGCAGCAGTTGGGCAATATCGTCCGGCAGCCCCTGCTGCAACCCGGCCTCATCCAGAAGGGCGGTTCCTTCCTCGCTGTCAGTATTGACGGCGATTTCGTTTTCCCAGATCCGGCCCTGCTTCTGCATGGCGTCGAACAAAGCGAAATGTACTCTGCAGCGCGCGTAACCGGGCCAGTTTACATAATCAGTACCGCTGTATTTGAGTACCAGCTCGATAAAAGCCAGCACAGCGATGCCTTCCGCATCTTTCCCCAGTGAATTATAAAACATCTCGCGCCGTGCTTCGCTGCTGAGCAGGGGCTTAAAATCACTGCACAGCTTCAGTAAAGCACCGTTGTCGCCTGCCTGCGCCGCAGTTATCAAAAGCTGCAGTGCCTGGGCAGCCGCGCTGCTTGTATTAGTATCTGTCAAAATAGCTATTTATATCAGTTCTTCCCATAATTTTATGACGGCGGGCCGTACTGTAAAGCGTTATGCATAACAGGGCTCAGTATGCGCCTTTGTATTTGTTTTGTAAACAACCTTTGGGGTAGGCTATAAGAAATACAACCCATAGGGTTATTTTGCTTTGCTGCTTTTGCGGTTAAAATTTTTCACAGTCAAAACTTTTAGCTGAGGTGCAAAATGAGCAAGCATACTTATAATAACATCGGCCGCAAATTATACCAGCTGCGGCTGGAGCTGGGGCTGACCCAAAACGACGTGGCCGAACGCTGTAATATGTCGGTCAATTATTACGGCCGTATCGAACGGGAGGAATGCAACTGCAGCGTTAATCTGCTGGATAAGATATTGCAGGTGCTGGGAAAGGAAATAGATTTTAAGTAAAGTCTTGTAGGAAGAAACTGCTGTTAGATTAAGAGATAAAAAATAATCGCTCTCAGCGAAAGTTGAGAGCGATTATTTTTTGCCGGGCTCTATGGGAATAGAGTCCGGCTTTTGTATGTCAGCAGAGGCGGTGCTGGCAAGTGAGATTGTAAATATTGCCGCACAGGTACGATGAAAATATAAGTACGAGCAAAAAGCATACTTAAATATAAAAGAAAACGTGCTTATGTCTTGCGGGGGGGTACAACCGTGGTACAATAATTATAAAATATTAGGGAAGTTTTTTATGTATTGGAAATATACAAAAATGAGTAAGAAAATATTGAATAATTAAGATATAAATATAGTTTATAAGAATAAAAATGGCAAAATTGTGGCTTCGTACTTTTAGTGACAAATAGTTGCTGGCAAGTGAGATTATAACTATTGATGCACAGGTACGATGAAAATATAAGTAAGAGCAAAACGTTACCGAAATATAATTTTAGAAGCTGTTATGTCTTGTGGGGGGGTACAAGTGTGGTATAATCTAAAGTTAATAAAACAAATATCTTAATTGTTTTATTAAAGTATTAGGATGCAGATTGCAATTATTACGAAATTAATTAACAACACTAAGTTCAAGATAGATAAAGGTGATCATTTGCTGGATACACATACACATATCTTATGGAATATAGACGACGGTTCTAAGAATCAGTGCATGTCGTTACAAATGCTGGAGATTGCGGCCAGAAGCGGGACTAAAGCTATCTTTGCGACCCCGCACGTCATAGAAAGAGCGAATAAGCCTTCCTGGGAAGAAATAAAGGAAAAAACACAGCAGCTGCGGCAGTTGTGTGCAGAAGCACAGATAGATATTATGCTTTATCCCGGAGCAGAAGTGCAGATGAACTGGGAGCTTTTGCCGGAGCTGGGAGCGACTGGCGCGTACTGTTTAAACGGCGGTAGATATCTGCTGGTCGAACTGCCGGCGGCAGAAATCCCTGCCTATGCCGA
>OHPX01001131.1_pt1 | contig 10766 bp, 10 predicted proteins | sample 1577801 | NCBI WGS metagenome assembly OHPX01 (sample SAMEA3879584, study PRJEB24766) | human gut metagenome | biome: human-associated habitat; feature: feces | place: USA | collected 1985/1987 | reverse complement strand
TGCTGAGGGTGGAAAGCCGCCAGTTTGCCACCAGCTTGTCCCCGTCAAAGACGCCCAATGTGCTGTTGGTATTGCTTACATCAATGACTAAAATCATGCTAGATCTCCTCTGCTTAAAAAAATACCTTTCTCAAAAAACGGCACGGGAACCCGTTCCCGCGCCGTAAAAACATCATTTCTATTTCTTTCTCTTAAGCCCGTTTTTTATGTACGGCTTTGCTCAGAGCCTTGGAAACGATACCGCCTGCAACACAGCTTGCGGGCATTTCCAGCGCACCGTTGACACCTACGAACAGTACCACGAATACCAGAGGGTTTACATTGCCGAAAGTCTGATTCAGACCCTGGATGTAATCTGTATTCCAGAACAGCAGAACCAGTGTACCCATGAACAACAGGGTGTTCAGGAACGCTGCCAGGAAACCGCCTGCGAAATAACTGAAGGTGTTGGTGCGATCTACTTTATGGATCAGCTGGAACAAAACACCGGTGAGCCATCCCATAAGCGCACGGGTAGGTACGCATACCAGGAAGGTATACAGGGGGCTGATGCTGAACAATGCGCTGGTGAAAGCGCTGGGTGCTGTCAGTACCTGATAAAAGCTGGTTGCGCCAAAGACAAGTCCCAGCCACAGCCCTGCTTTGGGGCCAATAATCATGGCGCCGATGGCCACAGGAATCATCATCAGGGAAATGGAAAGCCCCAATGTACGGAAGTATCCCAGCGGTGTGAAGGACATGACAATCAGGATTGCTGTCATCAGACCGATACTGGTCAGCTCGCCAACAGACATCTTGCTTTTGGCATGCACTCTGCCGCTAGTGGTTTCCACTACACAATCAGAAGCAGGAATCACTTCCGCTTCCACGGGTTTGTTTACAACTGTTTCACTCATATTTATTTGCTCCTTTCATTCTCATTCTTATAAGATATAAGATGATATGGAAAATAGTAACCGTTCCGCGTTTCAGCACAGACGCAGTATATTTGCCCTCCTGTGGACATAACATCTTCGGCTGTTTTTCTGCCGTTTCGCGTAACCACCATACATTATAACAGCAAATGAAAGGATTGCAATATTTTTTTGTGTTTTTTTGTTATTTTTTATACAAACTATCAGTGATTGTTTTCCATTTCTGCCTTTTTCAGCAATTCTTCTTTGATTTTTTCCCCTTCTTCTGTAAAATATACCACATACCACAGCTCCAGGGCTTTCAAAAGTTCCTTCTTTTCCCGCTGGAGGCGTTTGATCTCCAGTTCCGCGCCAATATTGTCAAAATCGAAATCGTCTTCCTGCTTCACTGTTTCAAAATACAGTTCTCCATCTTCATTGAATCCCATCAAAAAGGTGCAGCCCAATTTCTGCGCCAATACCACACAAATGACCCGGACTTCTTCCTGAATGCTCTCGGGGAGGGCCTGAAACTCCGGCTCCAAAAAATATTTCTGTTCTGCATAACTGGCTGCCGCCAATACTTTTCTTTCCATTAAATCACTCCTCGAATGGACACTTCTCCTGAAAATACCACTTCTTCTTTCCCGTTATCCGCCCGACGCACCAGCAGTTCTCCTTCCGGTGTAATGTCTAAAGCCTCAGCGAAAAACGGCTCTCTGCCCAGCACATGGACTTCCTTACCCAATGTGATGCAGTGTTTCCGATAATCCTCCAGCATGGCTGTAAAGCTGCCTGTCCGCAGGAAAGTCTCATAATGCTCCTCCAGCCGCTCCAGCACTTTATGCACCAAACGGCGGCGAGAAACAGTCTTACCGCACTCCAGATACAGACTGGTAGCAATATCCGCGATTTCCGGCGGAAAAGATGCCGTGTTCACATTGATGCCGATACCGGGGATGACAAAATGCACTTCACTCATTTCGCAATCCATTTCCGTTAAAATCCCAACAGCCTTCTTGCCGTTGATGAGAATATCATTGGGCCATTTGATGCCAGCAGAAAGGCCTGTTTCCGCTTCGATGGCCTCTGCCGTTGCCAGTCCACACAAAAGGGTCAACACAGATGCCTCCGCAGGCATGATCTGTGGACGCAGCACCAGACTCATCCATATCCCTGTACCCAGAGGGGATTCCCACACTTTTCCCCGTCTGCCACGTCCGGCTGTTTGTTTTTCCGCCACCACCAAGGTGCCTTCCGGCGCACCTTCCAGAGCCAGTTCTCTGGCACGGTTATTTGTGGTGTCTGTTTCCTCATAGAAATAAATGGACTGTCCCATAGTTTTCGTTTTCAGTCCCTGTTCCAGTTCTCGTTTGTTGTACATGGTTTCGGGATTGGTGAGCCGATATCCCCGATTTGTCACCGCTTCAATCTCGTAGCCCTCTTCCCGGAGCTTTTTGATGCCTTTCCACACTGCCGCACGGGTGATGGAAAGCTCTCTGCCGATGTCCTCCCCCGAAAGGAACCCTTCCTGTCGCCGGAGCAATTCCAAAATACGATACATATCCATGCCTCCTTTCCGGCTGTAAAACTGCCGTAACTGCAAACGTCAGGAGGGGGTTCCTCCTGACGTTGATTGTGTCATATTATGGGATGACAATTATTTTTTTCCTTTTTCGTTTACACGGCTCAGGAATTTTTTCAGATCGATGATAGCACGGCCATGTGTGCCTTCACAGATTTTGTCTACTTCATCATAAGCTTTTACAGCGAATGTCAGCAGTTTGCCGTTTACTTCTGTCAGTTCTGTAACCACGCGTACTTTCATGCCCACAGGTGTTGCTGCCAGATGTTTGAAATCAAAAGTTGTGCCAACTGTTTCCCAGCCATCAGGCAGGAAAGGTGCTACTGTGCCGATTGCTGTGCCTTCGATCCAGCTCAGCAGCTTGGGAGAAGCAAATACAGGCACTTTGTCATTGCCGAAATGAGAAGCTGTATCGCTTTCTTCCACGATGTATTCTCTTTCATAGGTCATGCCGGGTACGATGTTGTTAAATTCCATTGCAAAAATCCCCTTTCTTACGCTTGTGTGGTTGTATCTTCCTCTGCCGCAGCAGATGTGGTTTCATTTGTTGTTTCTGTTGCTTCCGCATCGATTGGTTCTTCTGTCTGGTTTGCCAGCCCCAGAATTTCCGCTCTGACATCCGCATCAAAGAGTTTGCGGAATTCGTCGCCGGTTACTTTTTCTTTTTCTACCAGCAGTTTTGCGGAGGCATGGAGTACTTCCATGTTTTCCTGCAAAATGCGGATGGCTTCGTTATAAGCCCCCATGACGATGCGTTTGACTTCTTCGTCGATGGTGGTGGCAACGGCTTCACCGTAGTTGCGGGTGTGACCCCAATCTCTGCCGATGAATACTTCGTTGCTGTCTTCCCCAAACTGGATGGGGCCCAGAATCTCACTCATACCGTAACGAGTTACCATGCCTCTTGCCATGGCTGTGGCACGTTCGATGTCGTTGGAAGCGCCTGTGGTCACATCTTTGATGACCAGAGCTTCTGCCGCACGTCCACCCAGCAGACTGACGATTTCCTGTTCCATATACAGCTTTGTCATATACATCTTATCCTCACCGGGCAGTGGCATGGTGTAACCGCCAGCCATACCTGTGGGAATGATGGAAATGCTGTGGACAGGATCCAGTTCGCTGAGAACTTCGAACAGGATCGCATGACCGCTTTCGTGGTATGCAGTGATATATTTTTCTTTTTCGGAAATGACCCTTGTTTTCTTTTCGGTACCCACACCGATTTTGATGAGGGCTTTCTGCAAAGATTCCATGTCGATGGCTTTCTTGCCGTCTCTGGCGGAAAGCAGTGCCGCTTCATTCAAAAGGTTTGCCAGATCCGCACCGGTAAAGCCTGCTGTGGTCTGTGCCACAACTTTCAGATCAACTTCAGGTGCCAAAGGTTTGCCTTTGGAATGTACACGCAAAATGGCTTCTCTGCCCTTTACGTCGGGACGGCCAACATAAACCTGACGGTCGAAACGGCCGGGACGCAGCAGCGCAGGGTCAAGAATATCCGCACGGTTGGTCGCAGCGATGATGATAACGCTTTCGTTGATGCCGAAACCGTCCATTTCTACCAGCAACTGGTTCAGTGTCTGTTCTCTTTCGTCGTGACCGCCGCCAAGACCTGCGCCTCTGCGACGACCAACGGCGTCGATTTCGTCGATGAACACGATACTAGGAGAATTTTTCTTCGCCTGATCGAACAAGTCACGGACACGGGATGCACCCACGCCGACGAACATTTCTACGAAGTCGGAACCGGAAATGGAGAAGAAAGGCACGCCTGCTTCCCCTGCAACTGCTTTTGCCAGCAGTGTTTTACCAGTACCCGGAGGGCCCACCAGCAAAACGCCTTTGGGAATTCTTGCGCCCAGGTCTGTAAATTTCTTAGGGTTGCGGAGGAACTGCACCAGTTCTTCCAGTTCGGCTTTTTCTTCGTCACAACCAGCTACATTGTCAAATGTCACTTTGTTTTTGTCGTCTACGCCGCTCATTTTGGCTTTGCTTTTGCCGAAGGAGGCCATTTTGCCGCCGCCCCCCTGCATTCTGCCCATGAGCACCACAAAGAGCACTACCATGACGATCATCATAATCAAAGAAGGCAGGATTGCAGAAAGCATATTGCTGGGTGCGTTGGGTGTCACAATCTGAATGTCACTGCCCTCCGCAGGCATCTGGCTCACCTGTTCCATAAGCACATCCACACTGGGCACATTCACTGTCATCTTTGTGCCGTCATCCAGCACAGCTGTTGCGGTGCCATAGTTGGATACTTCTTTGCTCTTGGTGACCTCAATGGTCTTCACATTATCCTGATCCAATTCATTAATCAAATCACTGTAATTATAGACCTTCATTTCTTCCGCAGGCTGCATCAGTCCTTTGCCGCTGAAGGCCAAAGCAGCTAGGATGATTACAAAAATCAACACATATAAGCCTGCCGACTGCCAATATTTTTTCAAAGGCTTCCCTCCTAAAATGCTTAATTTTTTTGTTGACGCTGTCCAAATTATCCAGCATATCAATTTATAATTCTATCACATCTTTTCTCAAAAGGCAACGTTCCTTTTCGGAAAGAACTCGTAAAAAAAGCCGATTTTTCCTGTGTGTATCCAAAAACCGCCTTTTCTTAAAATTCCATGAGAAACTGCCTTTTCAGACCAAATAGAAAAGCACGGAAATTCCGCCTTTCTGACAGAAATGTCCGCGCTTTTTGGTTTTGATTATTCTTCTTCGAAATGTACCACGCCTACATAGTCCAGGTTTCTGTATTTCTGTGCATAGTCCAGACCATAACCCACAACGAAAGCATCGGGGATGGTGAAGCCCACATAATCCACAGGAACTTCTGTCACACGACGATCGGGTTTGTCCAGCAGTGTGCAGAGTTTCAGTTTCTTAGGATTTCTCTGGATCAGCAGTGTGCGCAGTTTGCTCAGTGTTCTGCCGCTGTCGATGATGTCTTCTACCAGCAGTACGTTTTTGCCTGTGATGTCTTCATCCAGGTCACGCAGGATCTTGATATGACCGCTGCTTTCTGTGCCATCGCCGTAGCTGGATACATCCATAAAGTTCATGGTAACAGGCATTTTCATTTTCTTTGCCAATTCTACCAGTGTCACAACGCCGCCTTTGAGGACGCATACCATTTCCACCTGTTCATCGCCGAATTCTTCGTACACTTCCTGAGCGATTTCTTCCAGACGTTTGGTGATTTCTTCCGCTGTGAACATGACTTCAATTCTTTCTTTCATTTTGCCGAGCCTCCGTAATTCGAATCCTTACATATTGTGTTGTTTGGGCGTCAGGAGCAAACTTTGCCGATGTCCGTCCGCCGTAAATCCAGACGATGTCCCTGCCGCAGGCAATGAGGGGGATACTGCCCCTTACATCCGCCGGGATCTTCTCGTCGATGAAAAACGATTTCAGTTTTTTGGTGCCGCCCGGCAGAGTGATCTGATCCCCTGCTTTTCGGGTACGGCAGCACAAGTCCTGTGTTATTTTATCATAATCAAAGACGTTCGTACAGCCATCCAGGGGAATTTCTTCCCTTTTTCCTGAAAAAACGCCGCTTTCCACCAAAAGCTCCGCCTCCTGCACAAAAACGTCCGTCCCCAAAGGGATATCATAGGAAAATCCTGCCTGCTTCTTTTCCTCTCTGCCAAAAATCATCCTGTCATACTGCCGATATACCACAAGTCCTCCTGCTGTTTTTACAGAAGTGCCGCTCTGTTTTGCAAGCAGACTTTCCACATCCTGCAAATGCACATGGGAAATATTCTTGCTGCTGCCCAGCGTATCCGCCATGGCATACCGTAGAACACGCATCCGCAAAGCCCGATGGAGAGCAAAAAGTTTCTCACAGGACAACTTGACGGGATTTTCGTTCAACTTTGTTTCTTCGTAAGCTGCCTTTGCCGCCTGTTCCAGAAAGTCACTGTCTGCCGCCAGAAGTGCTGCCGTTTCCGCCAAATGTGCCGTACTGCCGCTATGGACTTCCTCCAGCAAAGGCAATGCCTCATGGCGGATTTTGTTTCTGGTATATGCTGTGTCTTTGTTGGTGCTGTCCTCCTGATACATGAGCCTATTTTCTTTGCAGTAGGCTTCGATTTCCTTACGGCTGCAAAAAAGCAGTGGGCGGATGATGTTCCCTCGCACAGGAGCCATGCCTGTTAAACCAAGAAGTCCCGTACCTCTGCAAAGACGCATGAGCAAAGTCTCCGCCTGATCGTTGGCATGATGAGCAACGGCGATCTGCCCATTTTCTCCTGCCAGCTTCGCAAAGGTTTCATACCGCAGAATTCTGCCCATTTCTTCGGTGCTTCTGCCCTGTTTTCTGGCTTCTGCCGCCACATCGAAAGAAACCACCTGACAAGGCACCCCAAGGGATTGGGCAAAGTTCATGGCAAAAGCCGCATCTCTGTCTGCTTCTTCTCCCCGCAGTCCATGATGAATGTGGACTGCCTGTAAATCCCATCCATACCGAGGCACCAACTGCCGCAACACATGAAGCAGGCATACGGAGTCTGCACCGCCGGACAGACCTACAATGAGTCTGCCGCCTTTTGCCATATGATATTCTTCTATGGTACGCTGCACCTGTTCCAGCATATTCCTCGCCGCCTTTCTGTGAAAACTTTACACGAAAACCGTCCTGCCGTCAATGAAAATCCAAAAAAGGCGCAAAACCACAGTCTGTGATTCCACGCCTTTTCTCACGCAATTTTTTTCCAGAATCTTGCCGCCTGCACCGTCATGTCATCCGGCTCTTTCTGGCAATGCTCCTGCGCCGCCTGTAATATAAAATCCGCTGCGTCCTGGGGATTTGCAAAGCTCTGGGGCAAAAATTTCTCCTCCAGCCATTGGGCTGTCTGCCGCTCTCCTCCAAAGGCATCGGTGATGCCGTCTGTCAAAAGCAGAATCAAGTCCCCATCTTTCAGACGCATATCGTTTTTCTCCACACGCACCTGTTCCAGTATTCCCGCAGGCAAAGTATGAGCATAAACAGAAATAACCCGATTTCCTCGGCAAATAAAAGAAGCCACCGCTCCTAGCTTGATAAACTCCGCCTGTCCGTCGTAGAGGTCAATGCTGCAAATATCCAGTGTGGCATAATTTTCCTCAGCGCGCCGCAAAAGCAAAGCGGAATTGATGAGCTGCACCGCCAATTCTCTGGAAAATCCAGCTGCCGCAAACTGTTCCAAAAGTTCAATGGCAGCCTTGCTTTCTGCCGCCGCTTTTTCTCCTGTGCCCATGCCGTCAGACACCGCCAAAAGGGCAGTACCTCTTTCACTTTCCAGAAAAGAAGAAGCGTCGCCGCAGGGCTTGCCCATTTCTCCTGCCGCAAAAGCCGTTGCCGCCGTCAAAGCAAAGACAGGGGCTTCCACAAATGTCAGTACACAGCCTTCCCCTTCCAGATGGCACACATTTTCATCCACCTGTTCCATTTGCCGTCCCAGCGTCTTGCGCACCACCGGCAGGATGGTTTCCCGGCAAATGCCTCTGCCGTTGCATCCTCGCACCACCAGCCGCACTTGTTTGCCTCTGCCGCCTTTCTCCTCGGTGACCTGTACTTCCCGCACCCGGATACCTGCTTTCCGCAGGGCAAGGGTCAGGCTTTCCTGCAAATTTTCCAGAATGATACATCCTGTATTCATTTGTCCTGTTAGTTCCTCCAGAATACCGCCCACGGCATCCAACTGCTGTCCCACCAGATTCCGGCACTCCTGCAATCTGCCTGCCCAGACTAAGTCTTGACGGTATCGTTCATAAACGGTACATACCGTTTGGGCAAAGGCTTCTTTTCGAGGGCACATTTCCTGAAACCACGCCGGAAGCTGTTCCGTGGTGACCCGTCCCGCCCCATCACAGCAGGACAGAGCAGAAAATGTCATGCTGTAAGTACGATATACCTCCTCATCCCAGCAATAGTGCGCCATGCCGCAGCTTTGGCAGACTTTCTCCGCCACTGTATCCACCAGCGCGGAAATCTCCTGTCTCCTCAATTCTTCTTCGCCGCCAAAGACCTTTGCCAGACCATGAAAAGCCTTTCCGAACCCCCTCAGACGTTCCTCCGCCATTTCCCGCATCTGGGTATAGCGGTCTTTTGCCTGATTTGCCTGCCAAAGTCCCCCAGCCCCTGCCAGTATCTTTTGGGGCAAGAACAAAAACAGCAAGGCACCAACACCCAGCCAAAGAAGCTGCTCCTTGTTGGCAAAAACAGGCTCACCGTAAAAGCTGAACAGCACCGCCGTCATCCAGAATGTCAACCCAGCAAAGAGCCTACCCACGTCTTTCAAACATCCTGCCAACAATCCACCCAAAGCCAACACCGCAAACAGGGACAAATTCCCCACACCGCAGACAAAGAGCAGAAAGCCCATAAGAGCCCCTGCCGCCGCGCCGCCGCCTCTTGGTAGCGCCGCTGCTTTTCCTTCCACTTCTCTGTATCCCGCCGAATGGTCTCCGCCAGAAACCGGTAGGCCATGCGGGTCTCCTCCCTCAAGCCCGGGTGCTGCCGCAAAACCTCCTCCGGATCCGTGGGAGCCTTGTCCGCCGCCATGGCATAGCGGTACAGCAGAAGCAGCAGTTCCCCCCGCTGCTCCGCGTCCAGGGCCGCCACACAGGGAAAATTATCGAAATACAGCATAAAACTCTTCTTGTGTTCCTCTGCCAACGAAAAACCACTCCTCTCAAGAAAAGGCGTCCCCTCCCCATCTGATGCACGGCTCTATGCAATCTCCGGGAGGATTTTGTAAAATTCTCCCGTTATGGTAATAGCTAGAGTTAGGGTTATGGTGATGGTTATGGTCATTGTTATGGTAATGGTAAGGGGGACCGGTCAGGCCCGCCTCTCCGGCGTTTTTTTGCACAAAAGAAAAGTTTTGTTGAATATTCTAGAGGACGAAAAGAGGACGGGTCTCCCCGTCCTCTCTCTATCCAGCGATGCTCAGTCGTTATCCCAGTTGTGCCAGACGTTCTGCACGTCGTCGTTGTCCTCCAGCATGTCGATGAGCTTCTCCATGTTCTTCACGTCTCCCTCGCCGGTGAGGGTGATGTAGTTCTGTGGCACCATCTCGATCTCCGCGCTGGCGAAGGCGTAGCCCTTCCCCTCCAGGGCCTTCACCACATCGTTGAAGGCGTCGGGGTCGCAGGTGATCTCTAGGGCGGGACCGTCAGCCTCAAAGTCGGCGGCACCGGCCTCCAGAGCGTCCATCATGACGGTGTCCTCGTCCAGCTCGCCCTCCTCGTTGTCAATGACGATGACGCCCTTCTTGTCAAAGGACCAGCTGACGCAGCCCTGGGCGCCCAGGTTGCCGTTGCACTTGTCGAACGCGTGGCGGACCTCCGGCGCGGTGCGCTGGCGGTTGTCGGTCAGGGCCTCCACAATGACGGCCACGCCGTTGGGACCATAGCCCTCGTACACCACATTCTCAAAGTTGTCGGTGTTCCCGGCGCCCAGGGCCTTGTCGATGGTGCGCTTGATGTTGTCGTTGGGCATATTGGCCGCCTTGGCCTTGGCGATCACAGCCGCCAGGCGGGAGTTGTTGGCCGGGTCGCCGCTACCGCCCGTCTTGACCGCCACGATCATCTCACGGGCGATCTTGGTAAAGATCTGGGAGCGCTTGGCGTCAGCCGCGCCCTTGGTTTTCTGTATGTTGTGCCACTTGGAATGTCCGGACATGAAAATCTTCCCTTCTCTGTATTCAATGCCTGCGCAGTTCAGTCAAAAGCGCAGATATTATATCACTTTCCCCCGCCGTTGACAACCCCTCTCAGCGGAAGGGCTTTCCCTCTCCGTCCAGCACCTCCCGGCGGTGGAAGGTGACGAAGTCAGGCGCCAGACCGGGATACTCCCGGCAGAAGGCAGCCCGGATCAGCTCCGGATTGAGCCCCGGGTTCTGGGCCCGCACCACCGCGTCCAGGGTGAGGGTGTCGCTCTGGCACTCCAGATTGAACCCCTGGATCAGTGGGATCAGGTCTACCTCCGTATAGCCCGCCTTGGCCTTGTTGGACTTTTTCCGGATGACCAGGCTGTCCCGGCGGAGCAGCTCCTGCATGGCGGGCTCAGACTCCTGGGGGCGGCCCTCGGAGTACTCAAAATTCATAATGTAATTGAGGTAGGTCAGCTCCTTCAGCTTCCGCTGCGCCGGATAGCACTGGTGGATGATGATGCCCTCCGGCATGGCGGCGGTGAGCCGCCGGGGGACCTCCTCCGGGTCGGCGCCCTCCAGCAGGCCGAACTCCAGAATCTCACACTGGCTGGAGTAGCCCACAGACAGGGGCAGGGCGATGGAGAC
>OHPX01001124.1_pt1 | contig 10849 bp, 7 predicted proteins | sample 1577801 | NCBI WGS metagenome assembly OHPX01 (sample SAMEA3879584, study PRJEB24766) | human gut metagenome | biome: human-associated habitat; feature: feces | place: USA | collected 1985/1987 | reverse complement strand
ATTATCATGAGCAGTTGATAAAGAGAGCGGCAAAGTATTTTGAAGACGGGCAGACGATAATAATAAACCCGGGTTATTTATCTACGGCATTTATATTAAAGCATTGCGGCGAGAAGGATCTCACCGTTGTCGAGGCGACCAGTTCTTTTATAGACTGCAGGATAATAGAGCCCGGTTATATAAGAGTAGGTTTTAGAAATGTGAGAAATCCTATCGGAGTATATCCGCATAAGAATCAAGAGATTACGAGAGAAAAGCTCGAGAGCCTGGGCTATAACTTTCACTACTTTTCTATACCTGAAATCGCCCTGCACAACCCTAACCTTATAGTACATACGGTGGGTGCCGTTATGAGCATACCCAGGATAGAGAAGACCAACGGTGATTACTGCATGTATTGGGAAGTCTGGACGCCAAGCGTATGGAACATATTGGAGAAGCTGGATTCAGAAAAAATGGACATATTAGAGAAGCTGGGATACGAGAGGCTGGCTTATGTGGACGCGTGTAAGTTCAGAAATACCCTTGAAGACGACCGGGACGGAAAAGAGATATTCATGTGGTACGCCAACATGCCGACAAGAGCCAAAGGACCGGTAAAAGTGGATTCCAGATATATTTCAGAGGATATACCTCAAGGGCTTGTGATGCTCGAGACTCTTGGTGAAAAGCTGAATGTAGATACACCGGTATGTACATCTCTTATCGAGATGGCCTCAGCGGCTTTGGGACGTGACCTCAGAGCAGAAGGAAGAACTATAGACATACTCGGAGAAGATAATATATCTACGATTTTATCAGATATAAGAGAAAATGAGTAAATTCCTGAGACGCTTAAAAAGATACGGGCTTATTTACAGAGGGTTTTCGGATAGGGCCGCGCGCCTGCTGATTGAAAACAAGTCAACGGGCCAGCGGTATAAAAGAAATCTGAAACTATACGGAGACTATCTTTTTATATATCCCGTCATGGGAAAATATAATAAGCTTGCCGATAATTTGCTCACCCTTAAATACATTTTTATCGGGGACAACCGTCTTCCGGACGTATATTTTCAGGTGCTCAGGAGAAACGGGGTAAGGGAGACAGTGGCTCTGAGAGACTCCGCCAAATACGGAGACGATATAGGCGTGGCTGACCTACTGCGGCTCAAAGGCTCCCTTCTTCTCATGCCTTCGGACCTTTCCTGTGGTAAAAGGGATGTTTTAAAGTATTCTGAAAAAGAATTTTTCGTGAATGATTCCCGCGTTTCTGAAGAAGAACTTTATGATTTTGCCTGCGGGGCCGAGGATTCTTCTATAGTGACGGAAAACTTTGCAGGAATCGGAGAAGAAGGCGACGAGGAAGCCCGTGAGTTTACATATATAGTGAAAAACCTTGACGGATATTCTCCTGAAATAGTCGGCTGCTATTTAAAAAAATCCTTCGGCGGCGCAGTTTCAGAGCCGAGAGAGGACGTCTGCGGATATGTTAAAAACATTGCTCTGAGCTTAAAAGAGCTGGAACTTTTCGGCGTTGAAATAATAGTGCGGGGAAACGATTTTAAAGCGGCGGGCATAAGTTCTCTGCCTCTCGTTCCTGGCAGTCTTTTTGACGTTGCCGAATTTTCCGCCTTCATAACGGAGAAGGCCCGTCAGAAAAGACGTAGTCTTCGCCTTAAGAGGCGGCTCTTTCTTTTAGCTAAGGCCGTTTATTCTGATATAGCGGAAAAACGGGGCTATATGGGATTTATGATGAAGAATTGGCAGAGAGATTTATTTGAGGATTGGAAATTCAGGGGAACTACCATAAGAGAGAAGCTGTGGAGCCATAAGCGAGGCTTTTTCTCTTACAGGATAAGACAGTACGGGCTGACTGAGGAGAATTACAAGAATTTTCTTCCGGACAGGACTTATCGAAAGCTGAGGCCCATAAACAACGGCTTTGTTTCATGGGTGTACGATAAAGTCATCACCAGATACGTGCTGGAAGGAAAGAAGGAATATCTGCCTAAGTATTACTATCATTTGATACGCGGCGGAAAAGACCTGAGGATACTCGCTCTTCCGGATTGTAAAGACGGCAGTAAGCCCGATGCGGGAGACATTGTTAAGCTGCTGAAAAAAGAAGGAAAGCTGGCCTTAAAACCCAGCGAAGGCTCCCACGGGGAAGGCTTCTTTAAGCTGGAGTACAGAGACGGCGGAATACGCGTGAATGACGAGGAAATGGAAGAAGAAGCCTTCATAGATTTTCTGAGGACCAAAAAGATTCCTTATAATATAACGGAATATTTGGAGAACAACAGAGACCTCAGCGAATTTTACAAAGACGTCACTTTTACCATAAGAATAATGGTCATAAACGACAAGATTACCTCCCCGCAGATAGCCAACGCTTACTTGAGAATCGCCACTAAAAAAACGGGAAATACCGACAACATAGGAAGCGGGGGCGTCTGCGCCAGAATAAATTTGGAAACGGGGGAAATATTCGAGCCCGAAAAGCTAAGAAATCACATCATAACGCCGTGTCCCGTTCATCCCGACACGGGAGCCATTATTAGGGGAGTCATACCTAATTGGCGGGAGATAAAGGAGGGCGTTAAAGATGTGAGCAGATATATATGCCAGCTTGAATATATGGGTTTTGATGTGGTGGCCACCGAGGATTCTTTCAAAATACTGGAGATAAATACTCATCAGGATCTGCACAGATACCATCATTACGGCAGCGAGGTCCACCGATATTTCATGGAAAAAGTTGACGAGCGTTTGTCAAAGAGAGGAAGGGATAACCATGATTTTCAGAAATAAGAAAGCGAACCTCGCCGAGGGTTTAGCAAAATACGAAAAGGAACCACCCGGATATAAGAAAAGGACGCGTACCGTTTCGGAAACCGCGCCGAGATATGTTTACGACAAAGAAGAAAACTGCTACAGGAATACGGAAGTCCGCTCTGAGAATACGGCCAGACTGATGTGCGTGGGAGATTTGATGTGCGAAGAAAAGATGTATAAGGCATATAATTTCGACGATAAATTTTTGCCTTACGGAATTTTTTATTACGTGAAAAAAGTTTTTGCCGAAGCGGATTTTGTCATAGGAAATCTGGAAACCACCATATGCGAGGAGGCCCCTTATACCGGAGAAGAATATAAGATAAACGGCAAGTATCACTGCAACGCCCCGGCTTCTTATCTGGATATATTGAAATACGCCGGCTTTGACATGTTCGCCCTCTCAAACAATCACAATTTGGACTGCGGAGCCTTGGGAATCGGCGAAACTATCGAAGAAGTAGAAAAGAGGAAATTTCTCCATACGGGACTGTATACCGACCCCAACGAGAAGGATAGATATGTGGTGGTAAATATCAACGGAATAAAGGTCGCCTTTCTTTCTTATTCCACATGGTTTAACAGAAATTTGAACAGGCTTACCGAAAAGGGACAAGGCCTTTTAAATATATACGATATAGAAAAGGTGAAAGAAAATATAACCGCTGCCAAGGGCCGAAGGGGGGGGCGGATCTTGTCATTATATATATGCACTGGGGCGTCGACAGAGAATACAAGCATCAGTTCGGAGACAGCCAGCGGCGTCAGGCCGAAGAATTGGCCGCTGCCGGAGCCGATTACATAGTCGGCAGCCATACCCATTCGCTTCAGGGTTATGAGGAAATAACCGCGCCCGACGGCAGAACTGTGCCCGTAATTTATTCTTTGGGGAATTTCGCTACCAGCGAGAGAAATTATCTGAGCAGGGATAACGCTATCTTGACGCTAAATTTAAAAAAGGGCGGCGACGGAAAGGTAAGCGTCAGCTCCTCATACATACCTTGTCACGTGTTCGATAATTTTTACGGAAGGAAGTATCCTATAGTTCCGGCGATAAGTAAATATAACGAGAACTGTGAATCGGAGTATTTAGAAAGAACCAAAACCTTGGCGAGAGAGCTTTTGGGAAAACATATATGCGAATACGGAAAAACCGAGATAGAGGGCTTGGAAATTTCCGATTATATTGATAAAAAATTGATAATGAAGGCAGGCGGAGCCTCCGAGGAAGATATTAAGGCTGTAAAAGATAACGAGAAGTACGTAGGCCTTTGTTTCGCTAAAGATTCAGTTTTTGGCTGCGCCGCTTTTATCATGCCTATTACCTCCGACCCGAACATAAAAATTTCGCGCGATATGAAAGTAAGTTTAGCGGAGGAGGCCGCATCGAAAGGCGCTAAGGCTATTGTAACGGACGAACATATAGAAGGGTATCCGTGTATTCTTGTAGATAACGTTTTTTCCGCATGGTGCGAAGCTCATAAAATTTTAAGAACTATATGCAATCCTAAAGTAATAGGAATAACCGGAAGCATAGGAAAGACTACGACAACGGAAATGATTTATCATGTCGTAAGTTCAAAATACATGACTCACAGGAATACCGGTTCTGCGAATAGCATTAGATATACAGGCGCGGTTTTACAGAAGCTGAAGAAAAAACATAAAGTATATGTTCAAGAAATAATGGAGGGGCCGCCTTTCGGTACTGCGGCAACTATGTCAGAATATATACGGCCTGATATATCTGTCATTACGAAAGTCGCCTCGTCACATATGGAGGCTTTCGGCAGTCAGGAAAGAATTGCGGAAAGTTGTTTCGGAATCGAGGCAGGTATGCCGGAAGACGGAGTGGTTATTATAAACGCTGACGACGAGTATCAGATGAAATATGAGAAAAAACGTCACAAGTGCCTTTCATACGGAACAGAAAATGAAAATGCCGATTTCAGGGCGTGGGATATAAAGCAAGGCTTCGATAAAATAACTTTTAAAATTTCCTACGAAGATAAAATTATAAACGCTGAAATACATTGCGTAGGCGCGCATAATGTATCTAACGCGCTGACTGCCTTCATATCGGGAAAGCTCGCGGGAATGACCGACGATGAAATAGTCAGAGCTCTGGCAAGTTATAGAACCAGCGGGATAAGACAAAATTTGGTAAAAATAGGAACTCATAATTTGTTTTTAGACTGCTACAACGCCTCGAGCGAATCCATAAAGGGCGCTTTAGATTCGGTAGATATCATAAAAAAGGAAGCAGGTATAAAGACGGCGGCTGTCATAGGCGACGTATTGGAATTAGGAGAGAAAACCGTTCAGGAACATGAACGTATAGGAGAATATTTGAAGGATTCGGCAGTCGATACAGTCGTATGCTATGGGCCGTCTATGAAATATGCTTTTGAAGCGCTCGGGGACATCGGGGACAAAACTGTTCTCTATACAAAAGATTACGAGGAATTGCTCCTGATTTTGGACAAGATGAAGAAAGAAGATAACCTTATTCTCTTTAAAGGCAGTCACGGCATGGCTTTAGAAAAGGCCGTAGATGCGGTTTTCGGAACTTGGTATCACGAAGAATTTGAAAGATATGATTTTATCGCGAAGAATAAAATTGAAGAAGGAATAAACTATACCGATTATTCGGATCATGTGACGGTAACAGGAGGAGATAAAACGGAAAGAGTAATCATACCTGAAAGCATCTTCGGCAAGCCGGTAACGGGAATAGAGAGAAGCGCATTTTCTCAGTCGGGCAATATAAAAGAATTGGATCTCCCTAACAGTCTTAGAAATATTAGATATTGCGCTTTTTATAAATGCTCCGGTCTTACGGAGGTGACGATACCGGAAAGCGTAAGAATTATTGACAGAAGCGCTTTTTCGACATGCGCCAATCTTCGAGTTGTAAAAATAGAAAACGGAACGGCGGAGCTGGGTTACAGGGCCTTCGGAAACTGTGCGAATTTGGAGAAAATATATATACCCGAATCTGTAGTTAAAATAGGAGGAGAAGCCTTCCTTAACTGTAAAAACCTTAAGATTTACTGCGTTAAGGATTCCTTCGCCGATAAGTACGCTAAAAGAGAAAATATCGAGACTTGCTATATAGAATAGCGAGCCGCTGAAGTAAGAAATCGGAGAAGACATGGAAAACAGAGATAAATTGACGATTTGCTTTTTATGGGGAGGACAATCCTCAGAAAATCAGGTGTCGAGAAATTCAGCCGTCTCGATTTTAAGAGAAATAGACAGAGATAAATATAACATAGTCTGCGTCGGTATAACTTCACGGGGGGGGTATGGCTCGTAACAGACGCCGACACAGACGAAATCGCAGATGGCAGCTGGGAAAACAGAAAAGATAATAAAAAGGTCGTTCTGCCGCCCCTTTCGTCGTCTGATGGCCTGATATCAGAAGACGGAAAAAAGATAAAGGTCGATTTGATATGGCCTGTTCTGCACGGCAAAAAGGGCGAAGACGGAACTATGCAGGGTCTTTTTGAGTTGTCGGGAATTAAATATGTAGGCTGCGGAGTCGCCTCGTCGGCCTGCTGTATGGATAAGGCCATCACGAAAATGTTAGTATCTAATATAAATGTGAAACAGGCAAAAAGTTACATAGCCGGCAAAACTGACTTTGAATCGGACCCGGAACGGGTAGTCTCGGACACGGCCGAGTACTTCTCCGGCCGCTGGCCGCTTTTCGTAAAGCCTGCATCTTCCGGTTCGTCGGTAGGAATATCGAAGGCAGGGAATCTTCAGGAGCTGAGAGGCGCTTACGAGACGGCGTTTAAGGAGGACGGTAAGGTCATAGCGGAAGAAGCCGTAATCGGACAAGAAGTAGAAACGGCGGTTTTGGGCAACGAGGCTCCGCTGGTCTCAGCAGTCGGTGAAATAATATCTTCAGGAGAATGGTACGATTATAATTCAAAATATAATAACCTTCAGTCGAAAACCGTCATTCCCGCTCGCATTGACGACGATACGGCCGAAAAGATAAAGAAACAGGCTTTGGAGATATATAAACTTATGGGCTGCCGCGATTTAGCCAGAGTGGATTTCTTTGTCAGAACGGACGGCGAAATAATTTTTAATGAAATCAACACGCTGCCGGGATTTACCGATATAAGCATGTATCCCAAATTATGGTTGCACGAAGGGCTTACATATAAAAAGCTGATTGACGAGATCATAAAATACGCCATGGAACGGTAAAAATGCCGCGGGATATTTGATGGAGAGATATGTTCCGAAACTTGAATATATCTTTGGCAGGCGGTTAAACCCGATAGTCGTACCGCCTTTGTGCGAAATGTTTAAGGCTGCTATCTCTGATGGTATCTACATTTATCTTGACTCGGCGTACAGATCATACGCTATGCAAAGGGACATATACGACAAATATGTACAAAAATACGGGCAAGATCAAAGATATGCGGCAATGCCGGGAGAAAGTGAACATCATAGCGGTCTGAGCGTGGACATATTATGGGGAGGTCCCAGCTCAGATGAAAAGAGGAGAAAATCCGATGAGTTTAAATGGTTAGAAAAAAACTGCATGAAATTTGGCTTTGTTTTGAGATACCCTTTTAATTCTGAGAAAATTACAAAATATAATTTTGAACCGTGGCATTTCAGATATATTGGCCGGCAGGCCGCGAAAGATTTTTATCAATCGGGATGCGCAGTATTGGAAGAATTTTTGTCTTATTACGGCAGAAGTATATAACTTCCCCAACAGACAAACTCAAGAACTCCATAGCCTTAAATAAGGGACAATTTATATTCAAATCCTGCGTTTTGTGTTATACTTTATCTGCGAGATAAATTCTAAAATCGCAGAAAGGGGAATAGTACATTGAAAAGAGATGAAAATAAAAGCAAAAATACAGTAGCCAATGTTCTCACTGTCATCTTCTTGCTCTCAGAGGCTTTATTCATAGCGATGATGGTGACGGCAGGTATCTTTTCTGCCAAGCACATCATCTTTGCAGGCGTCATACTTCTCATAATTACCTTGATCACACTGATACTTTTACGTTCAGACAGACAAAAGAAGGGAAGAAGGCGCACAGGGGCAGCTCTGGCGGTGATCTTTTCGGTCATCTTAGCCATAGGAAGCTACTATCTGTACAGCACTTTCGATCTCTTTGGCACAATATCCAAAAATGATAAACAGACAGAAGATTTCTATGTAGCAGTATTGAAAGACGGCAGCTATGATGACATCTCAGATATAAAAGGTGAGACCGTATTCGTAAGCGAAGGAGAGAGCGATTCCTATAAAGACGCCAAGGACAGGCTTAAAGATGAATACGAAGTCACTTATGAGAATTCAGGGGCTTATGTAGATCTGGGACGTAAGCTCATAGGGGCCGACGGAAGCAAGCAGGACAATATCATCTTCATAAGCGGTATTAATTACGATATGCTGTGCGAAGAAATCAGCAATTTCAAAGACGATACTAAGATTCTCACCACCGTATCCATAGAGGTGGAGAGTACAGACGTGGCTAAGCCCGCCAACGTGACGGAGCAGCCGTTTAACGTGTATATAAGCGGCATAGATACCTACGGAAATATCAATAAAGTTTCAAGGAGCGATGTCAATATGATAATGACGGTAGATCCGGCTAGGAAAAAGATATTGCTCACTTCTATTCCAAGAGATATGTATGTAACTCTTCATTCTTACGGAGCTAAAGACAAGCTCACCCATACGGGCATATACGGAGTGGACGAGACCGTCACTACTGTCGAAGACTGGCTGGGGATAGACATAAACTATTACTTGAGAGTAAACTTCACGACTCTTGAAGACGTAGTGGACGTCATTGGCGGTATAGATGTGGAATCGGAGTACAGTTTTAAATCCTCTGCTTCAAAGTATAGTTACGTCAAAGGAATCAATCACATGAGCGGAGAAGCAGCTCTCTATTTTGCAAGAGAAAGGTATGCTTTTGCTTCCGGCGATAATCAGAGAGTGAGAAATCAGCAGCTGGTGATACAGGGGATAATCAACAAGATCATGAGCGACAAGAGCCTGCTGATAAAATATCCTCAGCTCCTGGGCGCAGTCAGGGATCAGATGAGGACCAATATGACCGACGACGATATTTCATCACTTGTAAAGATGCAGCTTGATGATATGACAGGATGGGAGATAGAAACATGCGCCATTACCGGAACAGGAACCATGGCGGCCACTTACAGCGGCGGCTCTCAGAACCTTTCCGTCATAATCCCCAGCGATACGTCGGTCTCTTATGCAGCAGGAAAGATAAGAGATATGATGAACCGGTCAGAATAATGCTGAAAAAATTGTATACGAGATAGAGTATGACATATAAAAATCCCGCGGCCTTGTATTAAGAGATAGGCTGCGGGATCTTTTTTACATATTTTCGATATTTAAGAGGTCATCATATCAGACCGAACTCTTCTAAAGCGTCATAGACCATGTACTGAGTTTTGTTGCTGGGAGGGCACATAGGCAGCCGGTATTCCAGATTGCACATTCTCATCATGTTCAAAGCGGCTTTGACAGGAACAGGGTTTACTTCTACAAATAAAGAATCGATCAGAGGTTTGATCGCCACCTGTTCTTTACCTGCCTGGATATAATTTCCGTTCAAAAAATCGCGGGTCATATTTGCGAAACGAGCAGGTATAATATTTGAGACCGTCGAAATACAGCCGATTCCTCCCAGAGACATCAGCGGCACTGTCTGATCGTCGTTGCCCGAATACATGTCGAAGCCGTCGCCTATATAAGAAGCTATCTGACATATCTGAGATATGTTGCCGGAGGCTTCTTTTATACCTGCGATATTCGGATGCTGGGAGAGGGCCGCAACTGCGGCGGGAGTTATATTTACACCCGTCCTTGAAGGAACGGAATACATTATTATCGGTATAGATACGTCATCGGCTATTTTTTCGTAGTGAGAAATAAGCCCGCTTTCTGTACATCGATTATAATAAGGAGTGACTATTAAAAGACCGTCGGCGCCGGCGTCTTCCATCCCCTTGGACAGATCTGCCGCGGCGGCCGTGTTGTTCGTACCCGAACCTGCGATTACAGGAACACGGCCGTCTGTCAAGTCCACGGCGAATCTTACGAGCTGAAGCTTTTCCATGACCGAGAGAGTCGAAGCCTCGCCTGTGGTGCCGCAGACTACAAGGGCGTCTATGCCTTGGTTTATCTGCCACTCTATCAGCTTGCCCATAGAGACGTAATCTATTTTTCCGTCCTTGAACGGAGTGATGAGAGCGGTGGCAGCTCCTTTGAATAATGACACAGCATACACATCCTTTCATAGAATATTAGTGTTAAATTATTATATTCAATCGGCTCTATTTTGTTGAAACATCAATAAAAAAGTGATACAATAAATTGTTATGAACCTGAATTAAATCAATTTTAAGCGAGAGGTATTTTTATGAATGAAAAATTAAGAGTAGGTATATTAGGCGGCACAGGAATGGTGGGCCAGAGATTCATATCACTTCTTGAAGATCATCCATGGTTTGAGGTGAGAGTAATAGCTGCGTCGGGGCGCAGCAAGGGACTTCGCTATGAAGATGCGGTCAGCGGCCGTTGGAAGATCGAAAAGCCGATGCCTGAGGCCGTTAAAGATATAGAGATAATGAATGTAAGCGATGTAGAGGGCGTGGCTTCAAAAGTAGATTTTGTTTTCAGCGCTGTGGATATGACTAAAGAAGAAATCCAGGCTATAGAAGAAGCGTATGCCAAGGCAGAGACTCCTGTAGTATCCAACAACAGCGCTCACAGATGGACAGACGACGTGCCTATGGTAATACCTGAGATTAACTGCGATCATTTTGAGATCATAGAGGCTCAAAAGAAACGCCTGGGGACGAAGAGGGGATTTATCGCTGTAAAGCCTAACTGCTCGATACAGAGCTATGTGCCGGCTCTTGAGGCATGGAAAGAGTTTGAACCATATGAGTGCGTTATAACCACTTATCAGGCTATTTCCGGGGCGGGCAAAGACTTCAA
>OHPX01001122.1_pt1 | contig 10862 bp, 6 predicted proteins | sample 1577801 | NCBI WGS metagenome assembly OHPX01 (sample SAMEA3879584, study PRJEB24766) | human gut metagenome | biome: human-associated habitat; feature: feces | place: USA | collected 1985/1987 | reverse complement strand
TTTTTCTGACCAGTCAGCGGCGGTGTCCTGGTTCCAGGACTCCCCCTCTATCAGCTCTTTTTTTAACAGACTCCACTCCTCCAGGCCCAAATAGGACACAGCCTCTGCTGCTGTTTCCAGAAAATCTCTCCGTATGGTCCACGTCTCCGCCCGGTCCAGGGCCTGCTCCACCCGGTCCGCCCGGATGGTCCAGCGGTTCCCTTTCCCTTCAGCCTCCCAGACCTCCGAAGGGTCACCGGAAAAATTCTGGTCAAAGGCTCCGCCGTGCTTTATGAGCTCCAGAACACGCTCTGCCATCCGTATCGCCAAACGGCTTCCCGGCTCCCGGCTTCCGGCAGAGGGAGCATCGGACCTGCTTCTGTCCTCACTCTCCTCCCCAGGGCCCTCTGGAGCTGGCATCTGTTCCTTCGCCAAGTCTGCTCGGTCATCCCTTATCCAGGCCGCCCGATGCGCTTTTGCCGGCTCCCTGACCAGATCCGTCTTGCGCCCCAGATACTCCAGGACTCTCTGCTTTTCTTCCTCCACGGAAAGAGGATCCTCCTGTCCGGAAGCATCCTTTGATGTGGCAGTCTCTCCCAGGATCCAGGACAGGGAACTCTCGTTTACACCCGCTTCCCCATGACTTTCTTTAAATTCCTTAAGGAATATCCTCCAGCCATCAGCTGGAAGCTCCCGGATCCGCTGGACGATCCCGCTCCAGAATGTTTCCGCGGCGTTTTCATCGTCTTCTTCCGCCCTCTTCTCCGTCTGGACCCGGTCCCCTGGGTATCCGTTGTCCGCAGGCCTTTCCTCACCGGCTGTCTGCAGATAAGGGGCAAGGATCCTGCTTTTTTCCAATGTTTCCCTAAGACTCTCATAACCGGGTCCAAAGATCCTGTCCGGGACAGATTGTTCTGCCAGCGCCTGGATCAGGCCGTTCTTTTCCCTGGACATTCCTTCCGGGGATTCTGGCTTCTCTGTTCCCTTCTGTTCCATAAGCCAGGCAAAAAACGGCTCCTCTGTAAGCCGGATGTCCGGCTCTGCAGGAAACGCGTCAGACAGTCCCTCCTTAAACAGTGTCCATTCCTCCAGGCCCAGGTAAGAGACAGCCTCTGCCGCCGAGGCCAGAAAGCTTCGGCGGAAACTCCACTGCTCCGCCCGTTTCAGGGCACGCACCGCCGGAGCCAGCTGTGTTTTCCACTCTCCGGTCTCCGGACGCTGAAAGGATGCTTTTTCTTGAAGCGGACCGGCCCCATCAGCAGTCGTGGAAAGAGCTTTCTCTGGATCAGAAGGAACTCTCCCCTCTTCCGGAGCCTGCTGCTTTTTATCCCCATTCACAGAATGTGTGACCATCTCAAGAAGCGTTTCCAGGATCCTCATGCTCAGATGCTTTTTCCATTCCATCCATTGCTGTCCGGTCATGGATGCGATCTCTAGCTCCAGAAGCTCAGCTTTCATATGCTCTGCTTCTCTCGTTTCTGATGAAAAGGCGTCCCTGGCTCCCGGCTGGCTGCCCCCGGCTTCATAGACACCGCCGGACGCAGCTCCTGACTCTGGCCTTTCCTGCCCGGTCGTGCTTTTTTCATCCGTTCCCTTCCGCTCCTCGCCTGCTGCAAGTTCCAGGAGCTTCCAGTCCCCCCGGATCGTTTCCAGAAGCTGTTCCTTATCCCTGGAAATGATCCTCTCATTTTCCGTATCCTTTGGATGGCTTAAATATTCCAGCGCTGTCAGATAGGATTCCAACTGAAGTTCCAACTGTTCCCTGGGCCAGATGGCTCCGGAGTTCCTGCCTGCCCCATCCACAAACCGTTCTTCCAGGGAGACTCCCTCCAGGGGAGCTGTTTCTTTTTCCCTTATTGGATCGGCAGACAGCGGCCCGGCCGAAAGCAGACGTTCCGGAAGAAGTGTCTCCAGAAGCTCCCGGTCCTGTAAAATGGCCCGGGTCGTCTCTTTCAAAATCTCCAGTTCCCGTCCCCAGCGTTTTTCCGGGATCCTGGCCAGGCGTTTTTCCAGTGCTGGCAAAGAGCCGACTCCAGCGGCCCGGAACAGGATCTCCTGTTCCCACCGGGGGGAACGCTGGACCTGCCAGAAAAATTGCCTGGCCGGCTCTGACTGCCAGGAGGCAGAAGCTTGTCTGGACGGCAAACGGTCCATAAAATCCTTTTTTAAGATCCCAGTCACCGCCCGCTTCATTATCTTCTGTTCCGTCTGGCGGAGGATCTCCCCTAGTCTCTGTTCCTTCTTCCTGGTGCGTTCCCTCTCTTCTTCCGGAAAGGACTCCCGGCGGTCCGCCTCTCCCTGTCCTGGCCCCTCCGACAGCCGTTCTCTGTCAGCAGTCTGGGCGGAAGCAGCCTCCTGCTCCCTGGCCAGCTCCTGATATATTTCCCGAAGCTCCCTAACCTCCCGGCCAAAGACAGTGCTGCCCGAAAGCCGCAGGAAAAGCTGTTCGCAGCGGAGCCTCATATTCCAGTAATAATTTCTTTCATAGGATTGATTCAGATAAGAAATATGGATCCGGTTGATAAAGGACAGATGGGCCGCCAGTTCCCTGACCGCCTCCCTATCCTCCTCCTCTCTCCGGGCGTCCGGATATACAAAAGAAGCAGACGGCAGATCATACCCCTCTGCCTGGCGGTATTTTTCCAATATCCCCATGGCAAACGCATATCCTGCCGCTGCCTGTATTCCGATCCGTACGTTTTTCTGTCCGGGAAAATCCCGGCAGTTTCCGGTTATATCCCGTGCTGTCCGCTTCAGCTCCATATCTTCCTCAACTCCTCAAAGCCGGAGATCTCCTGAAGTCCACTGTGCCGGATCTCCAGCTTTTCGATCAATACGTCCTTTCCCAGGGCGTCCAGAGCGCTCATTTCCCATCTGGTGACGATCCCCTCGTCAAAGGAATACGCCTTAAAGACCATCAGATTATTCTTCACCAGGATAATGCCGCCCTTCACCACCGTCCCAGCCTTCAGTCTGGCACTTTTAGGCTGCAGCTTTACGGCAAGCCCCCGCTCCAGCACCAGGGATTCCGCCTGGCTCTTCTGCTTATAAAGAAGTACCGGGCATTCGTTGGCCCCGCCCTCGTTTACAGTCTCCACCTCCACGGAGCCGGAAATATTGCTGACCCGGGCAAAGCTGTACATCATCTCTCCCAGGATCACATGGAACCGGTTATTCAAAAGAAGAGTTTCCCTCATGGTCATAATGGTCTCCTCCTAGATCTTAAACGCGTTTTCCGGCTCATCGTTCAGCTTCCGGTTGATGGCCGAGATCTCATTACACCAGCGGATCCGCTCCAGATGGCTGAAGCTCATGATCTCCTGGTGGCTCCAATGCATATAATAGGCAATAAAGCCCGCCTCTTCATAGATCTTTTCTGCCGGGTACGTCTTTATACTCCGGCTTCTGTAAAATTTACCGGGATCTCGATCTCTTTCCCACAGTGGGGACAGATCCCCTTATAAGTGGGAACATCCATGGCGTTGATCCTCTGGTACAGATCCTGCAGGTATGCCAGATCCATGGTAAAAAGATTTTCCACGACCCTGGTATCCACCGCCGGCAGGCTTCCCAGCCTGGTGATCACCCGGGCCAGGAGGATGATCGTAAGATATCCCGGATTCTGCTGGACTCTGGGATCCTTTAAGGGCAGGATCTCATCAGCCGCGTTGGCCAGCCGCATGGTCCCCTCCCGGTGAAGATTTCCATCCCGGTCCACAAACCCCCGGGGAAGGGTAAAATTAAATTCTGTCTGAAACATGTATGCCTCCCAATGGTCCCAAGGGACCCTCTGCCCCACAGAAGCCATTCTGCTCCCATGAAACGAAAAAAGGCGCCGCGCCCCCTAGGACAGCAGCCGCAGCGCCTGTTTCATCCATTTATGATACTCTTGTCATGCCCTCGTGCACGATCTCCAGGGTTTCAATAGCGATCTCTGAAGAAGTCGCGTTAAAGTCCGGAGCCGTATATTTTGTGGGCCAGGCATTGATGATCTGCCAGGAGGCAGCCGGTGCCTGAGTTTCATTTAACAGGGTGATGGTCAAGGTCTTTCTCTCGATCTCTCCATTGATCCCGGTGGTGATCCAGTCATACAGGACTCTGGAATCGGTCACGCCCTGTTTTAGGGTAATGTTTCCATATTTTTTCAAGCCCGGGATCTTCATCGGCGTCTCTGCCGTCATATCTCCCTCCCGGTACTCGATGGGCTCAATGGTAGCGTCAAAGCCGGTCACCTCAGAAAAGCCTCCGGCCTCCAGCCCGTCGATCTCAACCTTATATCTGAATTTTGCCTGTGGATATCCTGCCATGTCTCATTCTCCTTTTTCTGTATTCTATCACCCAAAGCCAGATCCTCCGGCATTTCTCCAGAAACGCCGGGATCACGGTCTGGCTTTTATTCTGCGTCTGCGGTCTTCTGGGAAATACGGAAGATCACAAATTCTGCCGGCTTCACAGGAGCCACGCCGATCACGCAGATCAGACGGCCGTTGTCAATGTCATCCTGGCTCATGGTGTCACGACCGATGTTCACAAAGAACGCCTCTTCCGGCGTACCGCCAGCCAGGGAGCCGTTTCTCCACAGGTTGTTTAAAAATACGCTGATGGTCCTCTGTACGCGCACCCAGAGCACCTCGTCGTTGGGTTCAAATACAGCCCAGCTGGTATTGGCTTTAATGGATTCCTCGATGAAAATAAACAGGCGGCGTACGTTCACATATTTCCAGCTTGCATTGCTGCTGGCCGTTCTGGCTCCCCATACGCGGATCCCCTGTCCCGGGAACGAGCGGATCAGGTTGATCCCCTTGGGATTTAAAATATCCTGCTCGCCGGTATTGAACTGGCAGTCCAGGCCTACACAGCCTCTCACCACTTCATTGGCCGGGGCCTTATGTACGCCCCTTGTATTGTCGCTTCTGGCATAAATGCCAAGAATGGATCCAGACGGCGGGATCGCGATGTTCTTCTTATCCAGCGGGTCAAAAACAGTCAGCCACGGATGGTACAGGGCTGCGTAATTGCTGTCGAAAATATCTCTGTGAGCGATCAGATCCTGGACCTTTCTGGCATCTCTGGGAATATCCAGTACAGCAAAGCGGCTGCCCAGCTTCTCACAGTGAGCCACCAGCATCAGCTGTACGTTGGGGTCTGTAACGCCTGGCACAGCCATCAGGGAAACCATATCGTTGTCCAGGAAGGACTGGATCCCTGTACGCTTTCCAGCGCCATAGTCTTCGCCGATAAAATCCGCTGCCGTAATGGCAGAAACGCTGCCGTTGCTGCCACCGGAAAGGGAGATCGACGCCACAGCCTTTCCTTCCCCTGCCAGCTGGATAAAGGGCGGCACCATGCCGTCCTGGGTGCCCACATACTGGACGTTCACCAGGTCAGATTTCGCCATCTTCTTCTCCACAAAGCTGGGAGCCTGGATATTGAAGGATAAGTTGTCGTAAACCTCCACGATATCATTATAGCTGATCTCCAGGCTGAATTCGCAGGTAATGATCACCTTTGTGGGAAGCAGTCCCTTATCGACCACAGTATCGTCAAAATCCTCTTCCAGGGTCAGGATATTATCCTGGCTCTTTACAACCTTATTATAGACAGTCTTTGTCTGGTCCGTATAGGCGATCACATCTCCCGGATTTAAGCCAGCGCCGTTCTTTACAACGTAGCGCTTTCCTGCCTCTGTTTCCAGGATCTCCAGGATCTGGGTCTTTGCCTTATTAGCCGGACCTGCCACCAAGCGGATATCGTCTCCCCAGACTCCAGGGTTCTTTGCCGACAGCTTCAGCACCGGGGCCTCCTTTGTGGGAACAAAGCCCTCGGAGCAGGCGGCATTTTTAGGAGCCACACGGGATACAAAGCATCTGGAGCCTCCGTTTAAGAAGAACTGGTCCACCGCGTATGCCAGGAAACGGTATTCTCCAAATTCATTCTCAGAAAGGTATCCGCCGTAGATCCGTTTAAAATCCGCCGGATTCGTTACAAGCTGGGGGACGCCCTCTGCCGGCCCCCGCTCTGCCAGACCGATAAAACCGGCGGTGCTGGTGCTGACACCTTCCATCGGTTTCGCGCCTGATTCAAATTCCTCCACATAAACACCAGGTGATAAATACTCTGCCATATCCTTCCAGCCCCGGGACTGAACGCGGGACTGGTTCCTCCTTTCCTGATCCGTATTGTTCTGCGCAAATATCAGATCTGCTTCAGACTTTCTTTTATTTTAGTCCGCTGCTATATACAAATCTATATACATTTCTGCGCATTTCTACTTATTCTGACATTTTTCACAATTTCTTTGTACGTCTCTGTGATGCCCTCCGGCACCTCCTCCATATCCTTTTTCAGGATGGAGCCGATCCTTTTATAAGCTCTGCGCAGCTTCTCAATGCTTCCCTGGTCTCCGCACGCCATAAGAAGGCCCGTCTGGGCCTGCTCCATATATGGAGAAAGCTCCAGAGCCTTCTGGAATGCCAGGGCGGCTGTTTCCGGCCTTCCCTCCTTCCTGTACGTTTCTCCAAGGTACACAAGGCACCTGGCGAACCATATCTCATAAAAGTTCCGTCTTTCCGAGATCCAGCCGCTGCTCTTCCTGGAAAGGAACGGAGCGTCCGCAAATCGGAACAGGCTCGCCTGCATGGACCGGATCCGTTCCGCATCTTTTGCCATGGCCGCCGCCACCAGATCCTCGCCCCGGGACATCTCTGTATAGACCCTTCCAGGCTTCAGAGAATACTTTTTCCCGTCAAATACCAGAAGATCCCCCATGTTCCAGGAAGCCAGACTTCTTCTTATACTGGAAAGCAGATTGTGGAAGGAAGCGATTTCATTGGAAGGAAAATGATCCTCATCCCAAAGCGTCTCCAGCAGCTCCTCCCTGGTAAACCCCCGGGCCCCATTTAAGGTCAGAAAAGCCATGCATTCCCTGACCTTTCTGCTCCTCCAACGGACCTCCTCCCCGGTCTCCAGGATCATGGTCCTGAAGCTGCCAAAGCACACAACAAACAGGTTATATTTCCCCTTGCCGCCCTGGTAGCCCCGCTCTCTTGCCAACATCAGGCGGTACAGGAGCTCCCGGATCTTTTCCGGGAACACGCCGGGGTCCATATACAGCCGCCGCGCCTGGCGGAACACGAGATCCAGATCCTGGAGAGCCGCCTCATGCCTGTCCGTTCCAAGGCCCAGGAGACCGGTAAATGAAAGGGCCGCCAGGGAGGCGAAGGATCCGGCAGATTCTCTCTTTAAGATCCCAGCCAGCTCCAACTCCTTTTCGTATGAGCCGTCCGCCGCTCCTCCTTCGTCCAGAAGCCTCTCCAGCCTCTTTAATATCTGTCGGGCTGCCCGGATATCCCAGACTTCCGGGCAGTCGCTCCGGCAGAGGGGAAAATCCGCATTTTCTCTCCAGCCCTTACCCCCATCCGCCAGCGCCTGGCAGATCCACTCTGCCTTGCGCCTGACTCCGGATACCTCCAGGGCTTTTGGATCCGCCCAGCCTTCATCGGCTTCCGCCAGCTTTCCGGCCAGTCTTCCTGCCTCACCAAAAGCGCCGCAGAAAAGAAGACATTTCAGCCTGACGTATTCCAGAAGGATCCATTCCTTTCCAAGAGGCAGGCTTCCGGCGGCAGAAATCTCCGCTCCTTCCCGGACCGCCTCCCGGCCCTTTCCCATCTCCAGCATCCATTGCAGCTTTCTGGCCATAAGCTCCGCATACGCGTTTTTCATGCCTGCTGCTTCTGCCTTCCTCATTCCCCGCTGCAGATATTCCAGCGCCCTTCCTGAGTCTCCCATAGCCTTCTGACAGCAGGCAGCCGTCAAAAATGCACCCGGCAGTAGGTTCTTCTCCTCCGATTCCATGGAATCCATAAAACTGAGCCATCTTTTCAGCCGCTCATGGTCTTCCGTTTCCAAAAGAGACGCTCTCGCCTTCTCCGCTGCTTCCGAAAAAAGCGCTCCGCTGCGGGCCCGGACACTGTAATCTGCTGCCAGCTCCCCGCATTCCGAATCCAGATAATACCTGGCGGCCAACCCGCACCGCTGTCGGCGTTCCCCTTCGTCCATCTGTTCCAGCAGAACGATCCGGAATGCCAGAAGCATATGGCCGGAAGGTTCCTTTTCTCCAGAGTCCCAGTTCAGAAGTCCCACAGAGAACGCCTCTTCCATAAGCTCCTTCCCCTTCTCCATCCCGGATACAGCCTGACAGCTGCCCCATGTAAGCCTGTCCAGCACGGAAATGCGTTCCAGAAACTGCTTAAGCTCCGGAGAAAGCCTGGAGAGCACTTCCCAGCTCATCAGATCATAGACGCCCGCCCGGCGGCAGAGCTCCTGTACAGAGCCTCTGGCCAAAAAACTTCCTTTCTCCTTCAGATACCGGTAAAGCAGGAGGGTCCCCGCAGGCCATCCCTCCAGAAATCCTCCGATCTGCTTCGTAAGACTTTCCAGCCTTTCTCCCGTTTCCAGGCCAGAAAAAACCTCTGCCGTTTCCTCCAGAGAAAACGCCAGTTCCCCGCCTGAAAGGACCAGCGCCTCGCCTGCCGCAAGAAATCTAAGGGCAAATCCAGGGATCCTTCCACGGGTGGAAATAAGGATCCGCACATTTCCCGGCAATGCATCAGTCAGACCGGAAAGGATTGAAAACACTGGCCTGGAGTCAAGGGTCTGGGAATCGTCCAGCATCAGATCAAGCGGATCATCCCCCAGGTCCCTTTTCAGGGTATATGCCAGTTCTCTTCCTATCCTCTGATAAAAATCATCCTCTTCCAAAGGATGCTCCAGCCCCTGCACCCTTTGTACCTGTTCCGGATTCCAGGAAAATCCTGACACTGCCGCTTCCAGCGAAACGGTAAAGGATTCCAGGAATAAGGAGGCTGTATTGTCATTTCCGTCCAGACGATACCAGACACTGGGAGCTTCTGAGCTCCTGGCATACAGCTCCATCAGGGCCGTTTTTCCGTATCCAGAAGGCGCGCTGAGGATCATCAGCTTCTTGCCGGAACGGCTGAGCTTCTGTACCAGCCCTTCCCTGGGAAGAAAGTATTCTGCCGGTTCCGGCCTTATGGTCTTTGCATTCCTTCGTATTCTCTTCATTTTCGATACTCTTCCCCAAATTTCTACAATTTATTTCATCTTACAGCCCCGTAAGAATCCTGTCAATAGCCCCGGCGCCAATGATATGTTTTTGTGCCCCAATCATATATTGCCCACAGGCCCTGCATAGAATATCCCATTCAAACAGAAGGTCCGCCGGCTGGGGCTGCCGGCGGACCTTTCCTTCAATCTTCCTTTTGCGCTTCTTATAATTTCAGTCCCTCCGCGTACAGCCTGTACGTTTCCAGGCCAGAGAGATCTACGTCATTCAGAGTCACCGGCTCCCCTGCCTTCACATCCTGCTGGAGTACCGCTCCGTTTAAAAGATAAAACGGTGCAGCGCTTCCCACAGCTGCCCGTTCCAGAAGCTCCGGCGTCAGGCCGTCGATTTCATGGTGATGGCCATGGACTGTGAGTACCGTCCCTGCCGGGATATCCCTCTGGGCGACGCCGGCAAGCACCGATACCTGACGGCATTCACTGTGGGTGCCGATCCCCATGAGATCTCCCTCCAGGATCGAAACCGGGGTCTCCAGCCCCATATAATGATAGGGATGGTAGATACAGCAGTATTTCCCATTCCGGCTCATCACATGGCCCTTTCCCTTTAAGATCTCCCACATTTTTTTATTCTCACAGCGGACGATGATGAATTCACCGCCGCAGAAGCTTGCCTCATTCTTTTCCCGGAGATTATAGAACACATCCACCACTCCGGTCTTATCCAGGATCCCGCCGTCCTCTTTGGGAATAAAAATATCAGCCAGCTCACTGACCCTGGCCATGGGGTAGCTTAAGAATGGAGACGCCGGGACCAGTCCTGTGATATTGGACACCAGGTTCATCTCACAAAGATCTGCGGAGATCACCTCTGCATATTTGCCCAGCAGCTTTTTCCTGGCCTCCAGGGTTTCGGTCCCCTTATAGCTCCAGCAGTCCAAAAGCTCCGGAAGCTCCTCCGGTCCGCTGTTTCCGTCCAGATATTGGAAGGTCCCTGTCTCCCGGTCCCATACCATATCATATTCGCTGGATTTGCCGGCAGCGATCACCTCCAGGCCCAGAAGCCTCGCCCAGGAATAAAGGTCCAGGAGATTTCTCGGCTGATCCCCGTTTACCAGGGCATACACCGCATGGTTCTCCTCTGCGGTCTGGTTCAGTACAGGACCGCAGACACTGTCTGTCTCCTTGGAGACCATATACACGTTGATCCCTTTCCTCAGCGCCCTTAAGGCCGCGTCGGAGCTGACTGCCGTATTGCCGGTGCACTCCACCAATGCCGTGATCCCGCATTCCGTCACCAGACGGTAATCATCCACAATAAGAATGGCATTCTCAGATGCTGCCTTTATATCCTCCAGGCTATTGCACACCGTGATCCCAGCCTCATCGTAGCCGATCTCCTTCAGTACCTCCAGGCATTCATCCGTATGTCTGGAACAAATGACCCGAAGCTTCATGTGGGCCACTGTGGGGATCTGGGCCAGCAGCGTGTACCCATAGCCCTTGGTGGCTCCCACTACTCCCACCCGGGACACCCTTCCTGATCTGTCATTGAGAAGATTTGTATAATCCATAGATTCTGCTCCTTTTCTTTTATGGACGGAATACGATCTTAATGGCCGCATCGTCCTTATCTGCAAGGTCAAAGCCGGCCCGGATATTCTCCAGCCGGAATTCATTGGTGATCAGCGGATGGATCTTTACACTGCCCTGGATAATAGGCCGCAGGGTATCGGGCACCCATACATACCGCTCCTGCCAGGTATGATGCACCAGACAGGTATTGACAAATTCCAGGC
>OHPX01001117.1_pt1 | contig 10891 bp, 18 predicted proteins | sample 1577801 | NCBI WGS metagenome assembly OHPX01 (sample SAMEA3879584, study PRJEB24766) | human gut metagenome | biome: human-associated habitat; feature: feces | place: USA | collected 1985/1987 | reverse complement strand
CGCCATCACACAGTCGTCATGGGCACCCGGCTCCGCCGCCGCCCGCTGCTTCTCGTCCCGCACAAACGTCAGCATCTCCAGCAGAGTGTCCTCGTCGTTGACGGTCTCCAGATGCTCCCGCATGACCCGGATCAGCTCCGAGATAATGACCGGCCGCGTCAGCCGGTCCGTCCTGAATCCGTATGCGTGGCGGATGGTCCCGTCGAAGGTGTCCTCGATCTCCCGCACATACAGGTTCCGGTATCCCATCAGGTCCAGCAGTTTCACCGGGTATGTGGAGAAGTTGGCCTCCGGCGCCAGCATGGCATTGTTGTACCACCTGCCCAGGCAGTATATCTGCCGGGAGAAGGTGTCCTCGTCGTACTGGTGCCGCAGCACGGCCACCTGCTCGCCGGACACATTGTCCAGCACCTGTCCCACAAACCAGTCGCTGCCGTCTCCGGCGGTATCCGCGCCGATGACGTAGGGCCGCCCCGGCGCCGGCTTCTTGTAGACCTTCACAGGGCCTTGCGCATCGTCCTCCCACCGGATGTTCCCGATGTGGACGCCGTCCTCTGCCACATCATAGCCGAAGGCGCCCCGCAGCTCCGGTTTCGGAATCCGCGTCAGCCGCTCGCTGACCGCCTTTCCGTCAAACACGGTCTTGCCCGTCACGCCCCATTGGCCCAGGCAGTAGACCATGTAGTAATATTCGTCCTTGTCCCGGAACCCCTCCAGGGTCTTTACCGCCTCGTCCGTGAGAAAGCAGTTGTCCCTGTAGGTGCTCTCGTGCACCCGGGCCCGTGGGTCCGGCACATCGAAGAACCGCTTTTTCAGCCAGTGCGTGATAGAGATGGGGTTGAAGGACAGGATCATCTGCAGGTAGTAGGGAAAGACCGTCCGCAGGCGGATGTCCAGTTGGTTGAAGTCTCCTTCCTCCAGCTCCGACGCCTCCTCGATCCAGATCCCGGTGATGTCGTAGATGGATTTCAGCTTTTCTACATCGTCCAGACCCGCGAACAGAATCTCGCTACCGTTGGGGAACCCGATCCACAGGTCGCCCTTGTTGACCTTGGCGCCGGCATCCGGGTAATACTGGGCGATCTGCCCGCGGAGCTGCGCAAAACAGCTGTCCCGCAGCGTCCGCGCCACCTTGCGGCACACCAAGAACCGGTGGCCCGGCTCAGAAACGCAGCGCTCCAGCACCTTGCGCCCGGCGAAGATGGACTTGCCAGAGCCGCCTCCGCCCTTGAGCACCAGATAGCGGCTTTCGCAGGAAAACAGCGGCATAAAAGTGTCGTTGCTGGTGTCCCTGAGATGGTTGTACCAGACGGCCAACCGGGCCAGCTCATTAGTTGTCAATCGTCCTCGCCGCCTCTCTGATGGCCGCCAGCTTGTCGGACAGGGTCATTTCATCAGCCTGGGCCACAGTCTCCGCCTTCCCCTGGGGCTTGTCCCTCCACCTGTCCGGCCGCCGGTTTTTCAACCAAAAGATCTGTGCCGCTGTGTCCGGTATGACCTGCTTCACGGTCTGGATGACCTTCCGCCCGTCCTTTTCGCTGATCTCCACCCGCTCCTCCATGTACTCATAACCCAAGGCCCGTTTTAAGAGGGCGTTTTCCACCTGGATATCCACGATTTCCTTGCCCTTTTTTAGGGCCTCGGAAATCTCGGGATGCTTATTCTTCCAGTCGTACAAGGTTGCCGGGTTTATTCCCATTTTTTCGGCAAGCTGCTCGTCTGTCAGCCCATCCCGGGCCCAGCCCTCCAGCAGCAGGAGCCCGTCCGGCTCCAGCCACCGCTGATATTTGCCTTTTGCCACAACGGGCTCACCACCTCTCGCCTAAGTAGAGTCAAAATCATGTCAAACGCCCACTCCCTTTAAGGGCCAATATATTAACCCCGTAGGGGTTATATATATGGCCCTAAAGGGAGTACACCATCGCCGCCTACTGTCGAGCACTGGCTCGGATCCGGCCAGCCGTCACAGCCTGTTAAGCGATACACCCGTGTGGGTTGATAGCCTCCCCCGTCTCCTGCAACTGCGGGGCGGCAAATTTGAGCGGGTGAGGATTTGCACCTCACATATGGGCCTCACCAAAGCTCTACGCCCACGACTTCGCCGCTGTTGCTTTGTTCTTCACAGACGGTTACCCTTCTTCACTGTCGGCGTCTACTATTGCTGGTAATCGCACCAGTTTTACCACAATTAGTGTCTGTTCCGCCAACGCTCAATGGTATGTAATCCGCTATGCGGTATCACATCAAAGGGCAACACCCTCCATAACGGCGCGGGCCTCCAGGATGGCAATATAGTCAACCATCGCTGCGATTTGAATGTTGTATGTGCTGCGGGGACATGTAGGATTAAATTTGAGTTCACCCCGATCCCAATCTTCCAACATGGCTTTCAACTTCTTGTACCGGATTACAAGCTGATAATACTCGGCCTTAAAGCGTTCTTTGTAGTCAGCGCTCTGCATTAGGGAAACAGTATCTTTCAGTTCCATATTGCTTACCTCATTTCAAATTTTGTATTTTGGTGCCACTACCCGCCTCATCAAAACTCGGGCGGCGGATACTCCTAAATTTATTTATGGGGAGGAAGCCGCCCGGCCTCCTTTCTGTTGAATTTTCAGACGTTTTATGGTATAATTTTCTTAGAAATGAGGTGAGAAAATGGAGTATTCGTACAAGTTTCGTATTTACCCAAACGGCGAACAGAGGGCTTTGATTGCTCGAACATTTGGTTGTTCCCGATTTGTGTATAACCATTTTCTCAACCTCCGCAAAGAAACCTATGAGACAAGTGGTGAAACCATCAACTACGTCAAATCCTCTGCATTGCTTACTCAGCTAAAGAAAGAGCTGACATGGCTGAAAGCAGTCGACAGCATACCCTTACAGGAGTCTTTACGTGACTTGGATTCTGCCTATCAAGGCTTCTTCCGCCGCGTGAAGAAGGGCGAAAAGCCCGGCTTCCCACGCTTCAAAAGTAAGCGGGATAGGCGGAAGTCCTACAAGACTAAACAGCATGTTACCAATGGGAAGCCGACTATTTATGTTGATGGTAAGCACGTCCGTCTCCCTAAACTCGGCCTTGTAAAATGCCGTGTCTCTAAGGAAGTCAAGGGGCGTATCCTCTCCGCCACAGTCTCCCAGAACCCGTCCGGGAAATACTATGTGGCCCTGTGCTGTGCCGATGTGGAGATAGCCCCTCTACCCTCTACCGGGGCGGTAGTCGGCCTCGATATGGGATTGAAGTCATTTGCTATTACCTCCGACGGTGTGGATTACGAAAACCACCGCCACCTGTGCAAGAGCCAGAAGAAACTGGCCCGGCTCCAGCGGCAGCTCTCCCGAAAAACAAAGGGGAGCAACCGCCGGGAGAAAGCACGGGTCAAAGTGGCGCGGCTCCATGAGAAGGTAACGAACCAGCGGAACGACACCCTGCACAAACTGTCCACCGCCCTTGTCCGGGACTATGATCTAATCAGCATTGAGGACTTGGCCCCGAAGAACATGGTCAAGAACCACAAGCTGGCCCGTTCTATCTCCGATGCAAGCTGGGGTGAGTTCCGGCGGCAGCTGGAGTACAAGGCCGCGTGGTACGGGAAACAGGTGGTCACAGTAGACCGATTCTTCCCGTCCTCTCAGTTCTGCTCTGTATGCGGTGCTCAATGGCCGGGAACGAAAGACCTCTCTGTGCGGGAGTGGACTTGCCCAGTGTGCGGCACCGACCATGACAGAGACATCAACGCCGCAAAGAACATCTTGAATGAGGGCCTGCGTCTTTTGGCGTAGCCTTTGCATGGTAGGGCGGGACACGCCCGAACCCAACGCTCGGGGAGACCATGTAAGACCTGCTTGCAGGCAACGGTCGTTGAGCCGAGAATCCCCTGCCTTTAGGCATGGGGAGTGTCAAGCGGCGAGGAGCGGCATATGGCGGACAGTAGGTTGTCCAGCCGCCCATTGGCATTTAATTTAATCGCGCAGTGCCTCTTTTGCTTTCCATCTGCGTTTGGAGCCGAGAGGCGGCATTGAGCCGCCACACGTCCGCGACGTAACGGGCCGCCGCTTCCGCTTCTGCTACTGCACTCGGCATATAAAGCACCACCGCATGGATGATGCTTTGTCCGGCATACACCGGACTTTTCTGGAGCCACCGGGAGGAATCGAACCTCCAACCTACCGATTACAAGACGGTTGCTCTACCAGTTGAGCTAAGATGGCATATGTGCGCCGTCCCGCTTAGATTGTCACACCCTGGTCTCGGCGGCGACATCATGATTAGCCACTCGCAGGGCAGTTTTCAGTGGGATAGCGCCGGGGCAGGTCATAGCTGCCACCGCTTTTTTGCCCGACACTATGACTGTCGGCTCTGCCGCATGGAGGGCGCGACCCTCCGCCCAGTTTATCGGGTGGTTTTCAGCCGTGCGGCATATTGCACACAGTAGGGGCAGCGGCTGCACCGCCGCCACCCCCTCTGCGTGAAGGAGGAAAAGGGGATGGAAAGAAAATGGGAGCGCAGGGGCATACGCCCCCACACTCCCATTCTAAAGTAATATTTCTCTATTTTTCCCCTTTAAAGGGGAATTTTCAAAATTTTATCTAAAGTCTACTCGCCCCGCTAAATAGTCAAGGCTTACTTCAAAAAAGTCTGCAATCGCAACCATAGATTCAAGATCCGGTTCTGCTTCTCCCCGTTCATACCTCCGTATTGCGTCGCTATGTAACCCGCATCGTTGGGACAAGATATACCGTTTTATTTTTTTCCCTTCCCGTAACTTCCGAAGCCTGTCACCACGGAATGAGCTCAATGGCTATCCCTCCTCATGCTGTCCGCCCTCCCCGTCGTGGATGGAGCCGCAGTGTATGAGGTTGGGCCAATTCTCTGGCTTCGCTTCGTCCTCCAGCGTCCAGTCGTTGCACAACCCGTCCTCGTCTGCCAATACATAGCGTCCTTCATCTTCCCAATAGGTCACGACGCCGAGGATGCAAACACACTCGTTGCCTTCCTCGTCCTCGCCCCATTCGCCCAGCATATCGCCAGTAAAAATCTTGTGTACTTCGGAGGACGGCCACGCTTCTCGCTGTATGTCGATGTTGGTGTACTGGCAGACCGTGGCGGGGTCAACTTCAAAGAATCCGCCTAGCATGATTCTCCCTTTTGTGGGCGGGTCTGCCCTGGCCGATACCAACCGCGGTAGAATGTACGCTCCAGGCATAAAGTCGGCATCTTCCGGGACAGCCACAATGTTTCCCTCCACCCACTCTCCATTATCCAGCCGCTTGGCTTTGAAAAGGATTTCTCTCATTGTTTTTCCTCCATCATCGTTAAAGCCTTCTGCAAGCAAGCCTGTATCTCTTCACTGATAGCAGCATTGCTCTTTGCGAATGTACTGTCTAAGTAGTTTTTGTCATGGTAAGCAAGAGTTTCTAGAGCTAACGCAACACGAATGTACTCTTCTGACGTTTTGCATACACACTCAGGGGATTTCATTGGGCACCTCCGATGATCTCGTCCAATGTGGCCCGCCTTATGCTCCTCAGCGTAGGAAACGTTTCATCAAGGTTATCAAGACTGCCCTTATAGTTGTCTTCGTCATCATACATGTAAAATGTCTGTCCCACTATATCAACGTATGCCAATGTTTTAACAACTGGATATAGCACTTTGATAGCCTTCGCCCTCTCCACCTCCTGCTCCGTCCAGCGGGGCTTGCGGGCGATGTTTTCTGGATGATTTATGAGATTGTTAAGACATTCCACAGTGGAGAATCCCCAGCAGTCATTTGATATTTCAATCTGGAATGTCCCATATTTATTGATACGAAATCGCCCTAACGTGTTCCCTCTAATTTCAAACTTTTCTTCTGGTTCAACCCCAAGCACCTCGCAAATTCTCGGCTTGTCCATGTTGTCCTCCTCCTTGATTTTCAGGTACTTTTCGATGGCTTCGTCTAGGTTGGCCTCCTTGTCACGTTCGATGCAAAACCGAATATATTCCTCGATAAACTTCATGTCATTTTCGGCGCCCTTTATTTTCCCCTTCCAGCCACAGGAGGGGCAATAGAAGGTATCTCCACGCCCTCCGTCCCCGCAGTTTCCGCCGCAGTTGGGGCACTCAGCATCCATAAATATCAGGCTACTCATGGTCGGCCTCCTTGCTCTGGCCGTAGGAGCAGAAATCGTCTGGCTTGGCACATTCCAGACCTTGCGGAAGAACACACGGAGAGAAATATTCTCCTGGCTTATAATACTTGCACTCCCGGCATCTGACCACAGGCACGGCGTCGATGGTGGGCAGGCTATCAAATATACGCCGCATGACGGCTCCAGTCACCCTATCACCACTAAAGCACTCTCTGGCTTTATCCGCATCAACTAGTCTCATGCTCGTCCTCCTTCTCCTTTTTCTGCTCCCTCCGTAGTGCGGCCTCAATGTCCATGACAACCGTCAACTTCTTCCCGTTACATGTAACAAACCAGCCACTTCCCTCGGGCAATACCCGATTTTCCTTGTGCGCTTGGGCCAGTTCGCGGAGGCGGTCAATGGGGCCGAGAGCACTTAACTCTTGCTTGTCCAACCTTAGCCCGAAAACCTCACCCTTAAGTTGTTCAATTTCCCCTGGCTCCAAGCCAGTCTCCTCATAGGCTGCGAGGCGGTCAACCCATTGACCGGAATGCTCCGTGTCACCAATTCGGATTCGCCACTTCCCGCCGTCTTGGTAGGTGTATCTCTCCATGCTCACCCCTCCTCCGGGCCGCGCTTTAGATACTTCGGCATACACTCTGCCCAGGGCCCCAAGATGCTCTCTGCCTCTTCCAACGCATCGGTTTCGTAGCTATGCGGGGTTTCCTTGTCACTGTTGACATATGCAAACCACATCATAGCGAGAGCCCGCTTCACCTGCTCCAACTCGGCCCGCAACCTCTCGTTTTCGGCCTGGAGCGTACGGACGAGTTCAACCGCCTCTTTTGCTCGTTCTTCTCCGCATACAGGGGTAAAATTGCAAAGGATACCAAAGCATACTGCGTTTATATCCAGCTTCTCAATGTCCATTGTTGCCCTCCTCCGCTGGCTGCTGGAGCCACGCCAGCCACCCATAAACCTCTGCACAGGCTCCTCCACCCTCGTATTCAAGCCATCTCGCCAAATCTGCGTCGCTCATGGCCCGGATGCGGTCGGCGTTGGACAAAATTCGTCCTGGTTTGTACTGAGGGCACCAAGAAATTCTGGCCGTTGTACCGGCGTTATTGCAGTCATTTTTGCAAGTATTGCAAATCGTTTTCATGCGTTTTCCTTCCTCTCCGGCGGCCCATCAAAAGCCATCCAGTATTTGTCGTACAGATCCAGGCTAAACGGTTTGATATGCTTGCAGTATAGGTACCCGTCCTTCACGCCCTGAGCAATCTCCAAACCGCCCCATTGGAGTTGCGCTATGCCTGCTCCCTCAATGTAGATTGGGGTCTCCTGGGTGATGGATTCCACCTCTGCGCGTGTGTATTGGTGTCTCATGGCGATACCTCCGGCGGGCGGCGGTAGGCAAGCCATGTTTGGCCGTATAGTTCTCTATTTCCGTAATCGTACTGGTCAAACGCCGACACAAACAAAGCCTTAATATCGTCAACGGTATGCACTAACACCCAGCAACTTTCCCCATCTTCCAGCTCGACGATATATACAGGCTTTTCCACCATATTGCCCAGCTCATTCCATGTCAGCGGCTCATTCGGCGGGGTGAGGGTGGGCATATTAGAGATCGCCTGCAAAAGCGCACCCCGTTCAACAGCGGTTAAATCTGTTTTCTTGATATACTCCTTTAGCGCATCCGAATCAATCGCCCTCATCTTTCAGCGCCTCCTTAACCATGCGTGGGCTTCCCTTTGTGGGGATTTCTTGCGTTGGCAATAAAAGCATCCATAATAAGCGTGAGACGATTATGTTTGACTTCGCCATTTCCATCGATATAAAAGTTTTTCATGCTCCACCGCTGGAGTTCTCGACCAAATGGATAGTCTACAACTACGTCTTGCCCAATTAGGGCTATAAATTCATTTTTTGTCATTGTTTAGCGCCTCCAGTCTCTTTCTCAGTTCTTCCAATGCCATCTGGCTACGTGGAGTCCCACACCAAGGGCAATAGAACCCTACTGGTGGAGCGATCGAGGGTGTCTTACACATCTTGCACCCCGGCCACACCCGCTCCACCTTCTCCCGGCTGACGGGGCGGAGGGCTTTCAGCGCCTTTACAGACCATCGAACGGCCTCCATACATTCAGGGCTTGCCTTCCGGCCTATCCCCTCCAAATATTTCAGGCAGTCCTCTCGGTTTTTAATCGCTTCTTCCAGCGTCATCCCATCCCCTCCAGCATCTCCATCTCCTCCGCGCTCAGAATCTGCGCGCGGGCGTTCCAGGCGAGGCGGGCGGAAGCTTCTGCCTACTTCTTTTTTAATGCCCACCGTCTCAGTTCCATCCAGCAATCCCGGCATTTAATTGACGCCAAATATCCCATATCCCCAGACGGGACTCCGCGCTTTTCAAAGCAAACCATGCCGGCTTTTCCGCCACACATACACGGTATCAGCACCCCCCGCATCCGTCAGCCTCTTGGCCGCCTCTTTATTGCCTAGCAGGGCTAATTTGATATCATCCATGTATAATTCCCCTCTCTATGTCCGCTATGGCCTGAAGCACCGGATAGAACTGCGGTGGGGCTACTGCGTTTCCGAGGCATTCAAGTCTGTCCACCCGATTGGGAACCCCATCAACCACTCGACAAACACCGGGTTCAGCTGGCCACCATTCCCCTGTGACATATTCCGTTGCTGAAAGTTCCCTGTTCCGCCACATAGACCGGCTCCCGTGGTCGGTGTCGGATAAAACATCACAACGCCCTTCAGGTTGTGCTTTTTCAGGTCGTGCTCCGCCGATTTGCTCCCGGGCGGGCCGCTCCCTTTGCAGTCCGATGCTTTCGGGGTAGGCCACATCTTTACCATCCCGCTCAAGTTTGGTTCGCCCCGGCTGTTGTGATAAAACTCCCTGTTCGCTGAATCTGAAGCAATCGGAGTTTTCCAAAGAATAGGTTCTCCGTCCTCTCCCGTTATGTTTTCTTTCCAGCGCTCTACACCCGATAATCGCGCATCTGTCGCGCCTGTGCGGGGCGTCGACGGCACAAGCCGGAATAATAAACGCTTGGACGGAGTAATCCTCGCTTTCCAGGTCAGCGCACACCTGGTCGAGCGCCATATTGACGATCCCAGCAACGTTCTCGCCAACAACCCAAGCGGGCCGGAGATCCGAGATAACTCTAAGCATTTCAGGCCAGAGGTAACGGTCATCCTCCTTGCCTCGTCGCTTCCCGGCAACGGAAAACGGCTGACAGGGGAATCCGCCCGAAATAATGTCAACTGTTCGCAGTCCTGTCTTTTCATAGAAACTCTCCTTCGTCAGCGTGCGGATGTCCCGCCAGCGCGGCACGTCCGGCCAGTGTTTTTCCAGCACGCGGGTGGGATAATCCGCCCACTCGCACTGTCCGACGGTGGTAAATCCGGCCCACTCGGCGGCAAGGTCAAGTCCCCCGATGCCGGAGAAGAGGGAGAGATGCGCCAGTTTCGTCGCCTCGTGGTCGCCCAGCAGGGCGCGCGTCTTATCGTCCATTGTTCGGGTCCTCCTTTATCATCGGCCATTGAGAAATGCCATTCTGGCTTGCGGAGACTTACTGTTTGATGGTAAGTTATTCCGAACCCTCCATGCGGCGATTGGATTTTTTGATAAGCCAAAGTGCTTCCCAATCTTGATATCGCTCATGCCCTTCTGGTACAGTTGCATACATGTTGCCTCGTCAAATACAGCCTTTGGCCTCCCGTTTGGATTCGGCGGGGTGCGTTGAACTGTCTTTTTCTCTGTGCAGAGTGTGCCCGGCGGACAGATCAAAGAGCGGGCATGCCCAGTACAGCCTATGTAGTCGCAGCAGTACAATCCGGCGGTGATATAGCATCTGTAGATGCAGTCAGCACAGTGCTTGTCCATGTCCTACACCTCCACCACATGGATTCCGCGCCCGGCCATGAGCTTTTTCTTCAGCTCATATTCCTTGGTTCGGAAGCCCTTCACATCTTCCACCACAGACAGCCAGTGAACATCCCCTGTGCAGTCCGGCTCCGTGGGGCGCTCGTATGCAAAGTCGGCCCGGTACTTAATCGCCCGAACACGCTCGCCCAGCGGTGTCGTGAACGCCTCCTGGAGTGTGAACTCCGGCTGGAGCTTCAAATCTCTGATTTCTCCGGCGCACAGCATGAGCATGAGTTGGTCATACCGTACGGCCTCTTTCTGACTGTCGAAGGTGATGCCATTTCGCACCGCCTTCTTGTTGCCGTATTTATTCACAAGCCAAGGCCCCTTTCATCAAGAATTTCCATCCAGGCCGCCCAGGTCAGCCCTGACTTTTTTGCCTCTTCCCAAGTGCCCGGAACCCCGGCCGCCCGGCACTGACGGCGAAGCTCCTGCCACCGCTCCCGAAGGGCTTCTACCGCGTGGTCTATGTAGCCACCTGTCAGGGGCGGAGGTTGGTGCGGCATTTGTGGGAGCGGCGGGCATCGGGAGGAGATGTCCGTCACATCTGGCCAGAACTTCTTCTCCCGGAAGTAGGCCGCCACCGCCGCCCGAACGTCCTCGACGGCATACGGTTCCAGCACCAGCGCCCAGGCCGATTTCAGCGTTGTGTCCTCGGCACGGGGGTCGTTTGGGCGGAAGATGGCCAGCAATTTGAACAGATTGTCCGTATCCTCTCGGGTCACAGCGTCACGTCCTTCCTGTACTTCTACCGGAAGTCTACCGATAGAAGCCTTCTTCTCCTCCAAATTACCGCCATTCTCTCAGGAGAAGGAGGAGGAACGGGGGGATAAT
>OHPX01001082.1_pt1 | contig 11153 bp, 7 predicted proteins | sample 1577801 | NCBI WGS metagenome assembly OHPX01 (sample SAMEA3879584, study PRJEB24766) | human gut metagenome | biome: human-associated habitat; feature: feces | place: USA | collected 1985/1987 | reverse complement strand
GTGGATTTGAAGAAAGTCCAGTTGATTGATTTGCAGGATCCCACCCTGGCCGTGAAGGGCACCGTACCGGGCAGCCCACTGGTCAGCGAGCGGGAAGGCACGTTTGCCGGCATTGAACTTCCCGTAGCCAGGGCCCAGGCCGCCGGAGGAACGGGAACCGTCGGGTTTGACTGCAACCTTCCCATGGGCAGCGGTAACGCCCAGACGTTCACCACGGTGCTGGGCGTATGGCCGGAGAACCAGCTTCGCCGCGGGTTCCTTTATTATCTGGAACGGGAACGGGCTGCGCCCTACCGTCAGTTTCTGCATTACAACGGCTGGTATGACGACGGCCTGGACCCCACGGAAAAGACGCTCGTCAAGACAGCCGGGGAATACAGGAAGGAACTGGGTTCCCGCCACGTCAGGCTGGACGGCTTCGTGCTGGATGACGGCTGGGACGACGTTAATGAAGACCTCTGGCAGCCCTCCACCAAAAAATTCCCGCACGGGTTTGAACCTGTAGTCAAGGCGGTCGGGAAGATTCCTTCCGGCTTCGGCATCTGGATTTCTCCGCTGGGAGGGTATTTCGGCCCGGAAAAGAGGGTTCAGCATGCCAAGGACAAAGGCATTCTCCCGGCTGACGCCGCGGGATTCGACCTTTCCTGCCCCCAGTATTACAAGTGGTTCAAAAAACGCTGCTCCGACTTGATGCAGAAGGACAAGGTGACCTATTTCAAGTGGGACAAGGCCGGAGACGGCATCAGCCCCCATTTCATGGCCCTTCTTTCCATCGCCAACGACCTTCGCCGGGAGAATCCCCGCCTGTTCATCAACACGACGGTAGGCACCTGGCCCTCCCCCTTCTGGCTCAACCATGTGGATTCCACCTGGCGCAGCGGTACGGCGGACGTAGGCTGGACGGGCAAGGGAGACGACCGCGAACAGTGGATCACGTTCCGCGACGGGGCCTGCTATAACGTCATCGTCAAGCCCGGCCCGCTTTATCCCCTGAACTCCATCATGCACCACGGCATGGTGCTGGGCACCAAGTTCCAGGCCGCGCGCGTCAGCAAGGGAGAGGACGGGAAGCAGGACAACAGGGACCTGAAGAACGACGCCCGCATTTATTTCGGTTCCGGAGCCAATCTCCAGGAACTTTATCTCACGCCGTCCATGATGGACAAAAAGGCGTGGGACGACGTGGCGGCCGGGGCCCGCTGGGCCCGGCGCTTCCAGGACGTCCTGGCCGACGTGCACTGGGTGGGCGGCAACCCGAACCAGCTGGAACCGTACGGCTATGCGGCATGGAGCCCGCGGGGCTGCACGCTGGCCCTCCGCAATCCGGACGACCGGCCGCGGACGATTGATCTGGATGCGTCAACCGTCTTTGAACCCGTCAAGGGAGTGCCCGCCGTTTTCCCCATGAAGGCCTCCTACCCGGACCAGCGCGTCAAAACGCTGAATTTGGAACAGGGCAAGCCGGTGAGCCTGGAACTTCAACCTTTTGAGGTGCTGGTGTTCGACATGAGAACGAACGGACACTGACCCATGGGCCGCCGGCCATTGAGCGCAACGCCATGCCTCCCCCTTCCGGGCGGCATGGTTTTTTTATGGCCTCTCCGGAGCCTGATTTCCGGAGCGCCTTTTGAAAGGGACAAGCCCTCGGAAAAAATAGGGGAAGAAGAAATCCGGAATATCAAAGAGCCAAAGCGTCCCCGTCCCGTAATTCCGGAACGGTTACCAGGGCTTTCCCGTCTTTCAACGCCACCACGCGCACCTTGCGCTCCTGCATCCCTTCCGCGGTTTTTACCTGAATGGAGCTTCCATCCCGGACGGCAGAGGCGGGAATCCACGCGGAGGCAGGGACCTGCACGCTGATGTTCACCTGAAGGGCCATGTTGACGGGGGCCACCTGCCATTCGGAAACATGGGAGGCGTTCGGCTCCAGGGAGGCTATCAGCACGGCGGAATTGCGCTCGGTATCCAGTGCGGCGTCCACCGCCGTAACGCGGCCCAGCCATTGCAGCCGTTTTCCATTGTTCAGCACGCAGGAGGCGGTCAGCGCCGTGCTTACCCTGCCCTGTTCATCCCTGGGCAATGCGGAAAATTCTTCCAGCGGCACGGGAACCCGTATCATCCGCTCCTGGAGGGGAATCACCTTCCCCACCGGCTGCCCGGCAACCACGCGGGCCCCGGCTCCCACGGAGCATTCCACCACCTGGCAGGTATAGGGAGCTTCCAGCACCGTGTCCCGGAGGGCCTGTTCCGCTTCCGCCACATACGCCTCCGCGGCGTTCAGCCGCGCGTTCACGGCCCGTCGCTGCGGCACCCGGAGCACCAGTTCCGACTCTTTTCCGCTTTTGGAGACGGAGCTGTACGTCTTCTTGATGGCTTTCAGGGCTTCCGCCTGTTCCGTGGATACATCCAGGCGAGCCTGTTCCAGCCCAGCCTGCGCGTTCGCCAGGCGTGCACGGTATTCAAATTTTTCCAGCTCCAGCAGGGGCGTTCCCTTCAGGACGATTTCCCCCGCGCTGAAGAGGGGGTGCACCTTGTCCACCTTCCCGGAAACGCCGGGGGAAAGCATCGTCAGGTGGGAGGCCTTCACGATGCCGGGCGCGGAAATGGCAAGAGTGTTCGTCTGCAAATGCAGCGGCTCCACCGTTCCTGCGGCCGCCTTGTCCTTTTCTCCGGCAGAGCCCGAGACGGACGGGTCCGTTAAAATGGCCGTTCCTATCAAAAGCGCCGCGATCCCCAGGCCAATGCCTATGGACCAGGATGTTCCCTTTTTTTGAGGGGCCTCGCTCATGAACAGCTCCGGGGGGAACGCGGCCCGTTATTTGGGATATTCCGTCTCCATGATGTGGGAGTAGGCTTCCGCCGTTTCCACAGCCACGGTTTCAATGTTCTTCATCAACTGGGCAAACTGGGCTTCCGTGAGGTCCATGCCTTCCAGAACGAAGGACTGGCGGTAGTAGACGTATCCGCTGTTGGGGTCCAGCTGGAAGGCGCCGGCCGTCTGGTCCGCATTCAGCTCACTGAGGATGATGCTGACTTCCACACGGCGGTTTTCAGGCACCTTGGCGGCAAAAAGCACGTCAATCACCAGCGTCTCCGGACGATCAATCATCGTGTACAGGAGGCTCACGGGCGTGAACGTATCACAGGGGACGAACGCGATGCCCGTTCTGAGGTTGTGGTTGTCCGCGGAAGTAATCCATTCCGTTTCTTCCCCTCTCTTTCTGAGAACGGTGTACACACGGTCCAAAAGGCTGAGCTGCTGGTTTTCCATATTGAAAATTGTTTAACAGGAGGGTTGCTTGCGAAGGCGCATGCAACGTACGCGCCCGTTTACTGGATTCAAGCTTACTGGCATCCTTCTGATTCGTCAAGCTCTCCTGACGTAAAGAAATTGAAAAAGCATGTACGCATCCGGCATAAAAACGGACGCCGCCCGGATGGACGGCGTCTGGGAAGTCTGGGAATAAAGTGCGTACCGGAGGGTACGGCGCCCTTACAGGATGTCTCCGGGCTGGTAGCCCGCGCCGTTCGGGAACCTGTCCGTCAGCTCCTGCACCATGGAGCGGAACGCTTCCACCTGGGCGTCCGCCATGCCCGTGGCGGAGGAGTTGGAGTCAAAGATGGCCTGGAGGTCCGCCCGGTCAATACCCAGGCGACCGTCTTCCGCCAGGCGGTCCAGCAGGTTGTTTTCCATGATTTTTCCGGCCCTCAGGTCGTTGGAGACGGCCACGGCGTGTTCCTTGATCACCTCATGGGCGGTTTCCCGGCCAATGCCGCGCTTGACGGCTTCCATCAGGATGGTGGTAGTCATCAGGAAAGGCAGGTAGCGGCGCAGTTCCGCGGCCACCACGGCTTCATACACCCCCATCTGGTTCAGGACGGTCAGGAAGGTTTCAAACAGGCCGTCCGCGGCATAGAAGGAATCCGGCATGACTACGCGGCGCACCACGGAGCAGGATACGTCCCCTTCGTTCCACTGGTCCCCGGCCAGTCCGGAGATCATCATCAGGAAGCCCTTCAGGATGACGTGGAAGCCGTTGACACGTTCGCAGGAGCGGGCGTTCATCTTGTGCGGCATGGCGCTGGAGCCGGTCTGCCCCTTGGCGAAGCCTTCCGTAGCCAGTTCATGGCCGGCCATCAGGCGCAGGGTCTTGGCGAAGGAGGAACAGCCGGAGGTGAGCTCCACCAGGCCGGAAACCACGGAAAAGTCCAGGGAACGGGGATACACCTGCCCCACGTTCATCCACTTGGAGGGAATGCCCAGGTGGGCGCACACGCGGTCTTCCAGCTCCAGCACGCGGCCCGCGTCCTGCCCGAAGAGGGAGAGCTGGTCAAGCTGGGTGCCCACGGCGCCTTTCAGCCCGCGCACGCTGTAGCGGTCCATCAGGGAAATCCAGGAACCCAGGCCGTGCACGATGTCTTCCCCGAACATGGCGACGCGCTTGCCCATGGTGGTGGTCTGCGCGGCTACATTGTGCGTGCGGCCGGCGATGGTCACGTGCTTCCATTGTCCGGCAAGGGCGCTCATGCGGTTCAGCACGGCCACGGCCTTGTCCCGGATGATCTGCATGGACTTCCAGATCTGGAGCTGTTCCACGTTTTCCGTCAGGTCGCGGGAGGTCATGCCCTTGTGGATGTGCTCGCAGCCGGCCAGCTCGCAGAACTCTTCAATGCGCGCCTTCACGTCGTGGCGCGTGACGCGTTCGCGGGCGTCAATGGCGGGAAGGTTCACCTGGTCCTTCACCCGTTCGTAAGCTTCAATCACGCCGTCCGGAATATCCAGCCCCAAATCCTTCTGGGCCTTCATCACGGCGATCCAGAATTCGCGTTCCAGGACGATGCGGCCCTCTGCGGACCAGATGGATTTCATGGCGGCGGAGGCGTACCTTTCAGCCAGGACATTGGGAATCACGCTCATATCAAAATGTGTGTATGCGGGGGTTATCAAAAACGGTGAGCCGCCATGATCATGACGGGAGGGAAAAAAGCAAGCACTTTCCCGCAGCTTCACGGATTAGGAATCCCACGGGATTCCACGGTCCGGAAAAGAGGTCCTTTCCAATGTTCAGGGATGGCTGACAGGCCCCCAATAGACGCCCGATTAACATTCCCGCCATTCCCTTTTCACAGCCGCACACCACGCTGGGAGCCAGAGCCTCCCTGCCCTGGCGGCTCGCGATGGTTTCACCCACGAAAGGCAGGAGCCTGCCGCTCCCAGGAGACGGAGCCGCAAAGCCGCCCTCCATCGCCGTTCCGCTAGTTTCCGGCGGGAGGTTCCAAACCGTACCGGGCGTAGCCGGAAACGATTTCCTGGAGAATGGCGGAAATTTTTTCCAGGGAACGGACAGGAACGTATTCATACCTTCCGTGGAAGTTGTGGCCTCCGGCGCACAGGTTGGGACACGGCAGCCCCATGAAGGAAAGACGGGCTCCATCCGTACCGCCGCGCACCGGGATGATTTCCGGCTCCACGCCCACGGCCGCCATCGCCCTGCGGGCATGTTCCACCAGGTGCATGTGCGGGAGGATTTTTTCCTTCATGTTGTAATAGGAGTCCTTTACCTCCACCTGCACGGTTCCTTCCCCGTACTTCCGGTTCAGCAGGGCGGCGCACTCCTGCATGAATTCCTTCTTGCGCTCAAATTCCGCCGTGTCGTGGTCCCTGATGAGGTACTCCCCGACCGCCCGTTCCACATCCCCCCGGAACGAGTCCAAATGGTAGAAGCCTTCGTATCCTTCCGTAAAGGCGGGATTCTGGAACGCGGGAAGCATTCCCTGGAATTCCATGAGGACCAGGCACGCGTTCAGCATCCTGCCCTTCGCGCTGCCGGGGTGAATGCCGGTGCCGCGCACCGTCGCCACGGCAGAGGCCGCATTGAAATTTTCATATTCGATTTCCCCCAGGGCTCCTCCGTCCACAGTATAGGCGAAGTCCGCGCCGAAGCGCTCCACGTCAAAGGCATCCGCCCCACGGCCTATTTCCTCGTCCGGCGTGAAGGCGATGCGTATCTCGCCGTGGGGCCGTTCGGGATGCAGCAGGAAGGAGGCGGCCATATCCATGATTTCCGCCACTCCGGCCTTGTCGTCCGCGCCAAGCAGGGTGGTTCCGTCCGTCACGACCAGGTCCTGGCCCGCATAGTCCGCCAGTTCGGGGAAAACGGCGGGGGAAAGCACGATGCCCTGTTCCCGGTTCAGGACGATGTCTCCGCCGTCGTAGGAGCGCACGATGCGGGGCTTCACGCCGCTGCCGGAGACGCCCGGGGCCGTGTCCACATGAGCCACCCAGCCGATGACGGGAACCTCCCTCTCCACGTTGGACGGGATGGAGGCGTACACGATGCCGGAGGCTTCATCCAGCTCCGCCTGGGCTCCCAGCGCCTTCAGCTCCCCGGCCAGCAGCCGGGCCAGTTCCGTCTGACCGGGAGTGGACGGAACGCTGCGGGAATCCGCATCAGACTGGGAACCCACGGAAACATACTTTAAAAAACGGTCTAAAACGGAGATATTCATCAGAAAAATCAAGGATTGAGGAGAGTCTAGCACCGGGCCCCGCGAACACAAGCACAAGACACGGTTTATCCTTGCGATTCAAGATGGTTTACAGTATGTAAACAAAGCTTCTCCCCATGATGACTCCTCTACCTCTTGGCATTGCCGTTGCCTTATCCCTGACCTGCGGCGCCCTGCCCCTTCTGGCCCAGGGCACCTATGTGCCGGGTCCCATGCCCGTTTCCGCCGGGACAAGGCAGGACCCCACGGACATGTACCTGGAAGCGTTAAAGCTGGTAACCAGGTCTGCCGAACTGGTGGAAAAACGCGACTACATAGGAGCCATCCGCCTGACGCAACAGGCGGAAGAAAAGTTGGGACGCCTGGTGAAGGCCTATCCGCAATGGCGGCCCAACCTTCTTCAAACACGCCGCCAGCTCAACAGGGAGAAGCTGGACCAGTGGCAGAAGCTGGCGCAGCAGCAGGCCGCCGCCGTTTCATCAGACCCCGGCCTGGAATTGGAACGTCCGGCCGCCGTGCCCAAGCGACCCAGGCCCAAGCCCAACATCGTCCTTCCTCCGGGCTACAAGGGAGTGGAGTTTCCTTCCCGCCCCGGAGAATCCCTCGTCAACACCATCCCGTCCCCGTCCGTTTCCCCCGGAGCGGCCCCGGAAGTGGTGGAAAGCAATTACGAGCGCATCCGCAGGCTGCTGGACAAAACCACCATTGAAAACAAGGCCCTGATCCAGGCGCTCAAGCGCACCCGCAAGGAACAGGAGGACATTCTGGCAAAACTGGCCATAGCGTCCGCCGGAGAATCCGTTTACCGGGACGAACTGCTCAAGGTCAAGAAGCAGATGGAGGATGAGAGAAAGACCAGCAACAAGCTCCTCCAGACCCTCACCAAGCGGGTGGAGGAGCTGGAACAGAAAGTCACCACGCTGGAACAGGAAAAAGTCCAGTATCTGGCGCAGATTGCCGATCTCCAAATTCAGCTCAAGGAGCACCAGGACAAGCTGGCCAAGGTCACGGATGAGAAAAACGCCCTCCAGAAAGACCGCGACCAGTTGGCCGCCCTGGTGGAACTCAACAGCCCGGACAAAACCAAAAACCTGCTGGACCGCAACCTGACGCTGGCGGCCCAGCTCAAGGACGCTCAGGATAAAATCGCCGCCCTGGAAACGGCCAAGTCCGACTCCGAAGAACAGCGGAAGGCCAACCTGAAAGCCCTGGAAGAGGCGCGGGAGGAATCCGCGGACCTGAAGCAGAAACTGATTGCCATCCGGGATGAAAACATCGGCTACCGCAAGCGCATTACGGAGCTGAATACCAAGCTCATCAATGCGGATGTGGAGCTGTCCAAGCTGGAAGCCAATCCGGAAAAAAGCCCTCTCCTGCTGGAGGAAAACCAGTTGCTGCGCTCCACAATCGCCAAGCAGCTCCGCATCCTTTCCGTGCAGGACCAGAGCCGTTCCCTGCTCATCAGCACTTACAAGCGCCTGCTCCAGGAAAACGCGGACACTTCGGAAATCGCCTCCCTGATGGACAATGAAGAAGCCATCAAGCTCACCCCGGCGGAAAAGCAGATTGTCAACGTCATCGCCAGAGACAACAAGATAAACATCCCCCTGACGGACCAGCAGAAGGAAAAGATCAACAAGCTGGCCCAGGCCCTTTCCGCGGAACGCGACAAGGCCGCCCAGCTTGCCAGGGAACTGGAACTGGCGCGCAGCCAGACGAAGACAAAAGCGGCCAAATCCGCCAGGAATGACAAGAGCCATGCGGAAGCCCTGGCCCGGACCCAGAAGGCCCTGGAACAGAAAAACCTTCAAGTGGAGGAGCTAACCCGGCAGATGGATGAACTGAAAGCCCGTTCCGCCGAACAGGCGCGCCTGGCCGCCATTTCCGCCGGAGCCATTACGCCGGAGCAGGAAAAAGCTCTGAACAGGAGTATGGAAGCCACGGTGCGCCGGAAGCTGGAAGCGGAAGCCCTGGGACAGGGAGCCGCGGAGGCCTTCGCCAAAAAACGCTACGCCGCTGCGGAACAATTGTACCGCACCCTGCTGGACTTCCAGCCGGCCCACGTTCCGGCCCTGGTCAACCTGGGCACCATCCTGCTCCAGCGCAACAAGGCGGAGGAAGCCATCGAATACCTGAAAAAGGCCACGGAACTGGATGCAGCCTCCTCCCCCGCATGGTTCATGATGGGCGTGGCCCAGTACCGCGCCGGGCAGGACCAGCACGCCATCGCCTCCCTGACGGAAACGGTCCGGCTGGACCCGGCCCTGCTTTACCTGGGCAACCTGGAAACCAGCGCAGGCAACTATGAAAAAGCGGTGGGCCACTTTGAAAACGCCTTGAAAATCCAGCCGGAATCACCGGACGCCCACTTCAACCTGGCCTGGACCTATTCCCGGCTGGGCCGTACGGCGCAGGCACGCAAGAGTTATGACGCCGCCATCCGCAGCGGCGGCCTGCCGGATTCCGACCTGGAACTCGCCATCACCGGGACCACCACCCTTCCCCGCAAAAAACAGGCTCCGGACAAAGCTCCCTCGCCTGCCGCGAACGAGGATGAAATGCGCCTGGCCGCAGCAGTAAGCGATCCATCCGCCATTCCCCACGATGCCTATGAGGTGCCCGCCCATGTGGCGGAGGACCCCAATGCCCTGGAAAGGCCCTCTGCCGGGCCCAAGCAGGTCGTGGTCAGCCACCGTCCGGAAGCCGGGCCCGTCTCCCTGGCGGACCAGATGAGGGAAACGGCCTCCGCGGCGCCTGCCGCACAGCCTCCTGCGGAAACCGCCACCGCCGCAGCGGAACCGCCCAAGCCGGAAAAACAGGAAGCACCCCGCAGGAGAAGCCGCTTCCGCATCGGTTCCTGACGGATCCGCCCCTTCCTTTTTCTCCTGAAAAACGCCATGTATCAAGTCTCCATTTTAGGACTGGGCCTCATCGGCTCACGGATTGCACGCCACATGACCGGACTGGGTGACAAGGTCACCGTCTGGAACCGGACGCCCCGGGAAGACTTTCCGGAAGCCGTTCCCTCCCCGGCGGACGCGGCCCGCGCCTCCAAAATCATCCAGCTCTATCTGAAAGACAGGAATGCCTGTCTGGAAGTATTTGAACAGATGAGGGGCGCGCTGACCCCGGAACATGTCATCCTGAACCACTCCACGATTGACCTGGCGGCGGAAAAAGGGGAGCTGGTCTATTATGCGGGAACGGACTCCTCCACCCTGGACCGCGTGCGGCCAGTACTGGAACACAGTTCCCGTGACATCCTGCACCTGGGGGGGATAGGGGCCGGAACCGTCGTCAAACTGGTCACCAACATGGTCTCCGCCACCATGGTGCAGAGCCTGAGCGAAGCCCTGGCCATCACCCAGGCATACGGCATTTCCCCTCAACTGCTGGGGCAGGCCATTTCCCGGAACGTCATCGCCTCCCCCCTGGCGTCCTTCAAGCTGCCCCTGATGGCGGAACGCGACTTTTCCACCCACTTCTCCCTGGACAATATGCGGAAAGACAGCATCTACGCCCAGGAACTGGCCGCTGAAAAGGGAATCCACCCGCCCGCTGCCGCGCTGGTCTCCTCCATCATGGGGAAACTGTGCCGTGAAGGGCACGCGGAAGAAGACTTCGGCTGTCTGGCGGAACAATTCGACTAAGCTTTTCCCATTGATGAAATTCAGAGGAACATGCGCCCTTCTGCTGGCCCTTCTCCTGCCCCCCTGCGTTCGGGCGCAGGAACAGAAGGAGGCAGGGAACGCCCCTTCCGCGGAAGCGCAGGCCGCTTCCCCCGTTCCCGTTCCGGACACCGCCCTGATCGATGACGCTTCTGACCGTCCGGTATTGCAGGGCAGCTCCAACGTGAGCGCCGTACCCCCCGCTCCCCAGCATCCGGCCGCGGCCCCTGCCGGAACGGAAGGACAGTCCGTCAAACGGCAGCCGTTCACCAGCGTTTCCGCTTCCAAGCAATTTCACGTTACAGGGATGGATTCCCTGTTGGCCGGGGCCATTGCCACGCGGGCGGACTCCATACGCACGGCCCTGGTGAAAATCCTCAAGCAGCCTGACGAATGGAAAAACAACATCATCATCCGTCTGGTAGGGGAGCCGGGAAGCCCGGTTCCGGCCAACCCCATCCGCATGCAGACCGTGATTGTGGGGAATACCCTCTCCTACAACATCTTCATTCACCTGGGACGCGGCATCAACCAGGACAGGCTGCGCCACGCCATCGTCTCCACCCTGCTTTATGAGATGATGCTGCGCACGGTGGACCCGGAAGGACTGCCGGACGAAGTAACGCTGCCCCCCTGGCTGATTGCCGGGCTGGAGCAGGCCGTCCTGTGGCACACCAATGAAGCGGACCGGGCCATGTACTCCACCCTGTTCCAGCAATCCGGCATCATGACCCCGGAAGAAATCCTGAACTGCCCGGAACCGGAAAAGGAACTGGACGCCACCTCCTACGCCGCCTATCAAACCTCCTGCGGCGCGCTGGTGCTCAGCCTGCTGAACCAGGAAAACGGTCCGGAAGGGATGAAACAGCTTCTGGACCAGGCCATTCTGGGCAATGACGATCCCAGGAATCTCATCAAGCGCCATTTTCCGCAGCTCAACCTGACCCCCTCCTCCCTTCATAAATGGTGGACGCT
>OHPX01001074.1_pt1 | contig 11228 bp, 3 predicted proteins | sample 1577801 | NCBI WGS metagenome assembly OHPX01 (sample SAMEA3879584, study PRJEB24766) | human gut metagenome | biome: human-associated habitat; feature: feces | place: USA | collected 1985/1987 | reverse complement strand
ATTTCGATTTGCCTCTCCCAACAATAAGAGAGGCATTTTGTTTTCCCTTGCATCTATATATTATGCGGTTGCCAAACCCATATGCACTTTTTGGGTTGTTGTCTACCATAGGGACTTGGCAGGGGCGGCACCGCTCGTGAAGGGCAAGGGAACACCCCCTCCCGTACCGTTCTTTGTAAAGAGAGCAGGGAAGTGACATTTTCCACGGCTAAAAACAAGAGCATTACGGTGCTTTTGGTAAAGAACGCCGGTACAGTACCGCTGACTTTTGCCAAAAGGCTGATTACTTTTATTATATCAGATTGTTTTAACGAGTGCAATCCGCTCCGCTCCTAAAATTTGGGAAGTTAGAGGATATATTCTTTCCTACAAAGAAAAGCGGCTGGTAAAGGGAGGGGGAGTTATCCACTTGCCAACCTGCATCATGTTTTTCCGAACAATGGGCACGACAGTGGGGGTGTAGGGGTTCAAGAAAACAAAACAGCCTCCGGGTGATCCGGAAGCTGTTGGTTGAATTTCTGAAATTCTTGATATGTTTTTTGACTTTAGTTTTTGCTATTTAAGGCTTTCTCTAGCGAGATTTTGTCTTTATCCGAAATCTTCAGCATCTCCATGGCTCTTTCTGCCGAGACCTGTGCAGACTCCATCAATGCGTGGACAGAATCTATCAGGGCGTTCAGGCGTCCCGTTTCTATTCCTTTTTCCATAACACCCTTACTAAGGTTGCACATTAAAGACACCTCCTCATCGAATTGTTTTGTCATCGGTATATCGAATTCTTCTTGCAAAATATGCCGTTTCTCCTGCTGTCCGGTCTCGGTTGAAAGCAGCACATCCAGCAACTTCAGCACATTGGGGTCATCTTCTTGCCGGGCTCGTCCCAAGCAAATCATGACCAGAGAAGTGAACTACCCATGACTAAAGTCACAGGCTTCCCAAGCATATAGGGTCAACGGTTTTAAGTATTGACCCTTACTGCAGGGGCTTTCCTGCTTCCTATGCCTGGCGCCTGCCTTGTGGGCAGGTCTTACCCTGGCTCTCCGCTTCCGGACTTCCGGAGGCGGTCAGCATTTTCTGCTGTGCAGGCTTATGGGGATTTTCTCCCCGGCTCCCACGGTTCCCCGAGGTACCCAAAAGATAAGAAAATGGTTACTTCGACATAGTGGTTGATGCTTTCTATATTGCTAAAAAGTTGTTAGGAACAAACACCTTATTGATACATTTTACGCGGCAATGGTAACGCCAGCAGCCTCCAGGCTCCGAATGCCCTGTCCGAAGATATTATCCTTGGCATTGACATCCCGGTCGTGGTAGGCGCCGCAGTGTGGGCAGGTCCATGCTCGGATAGCCAGATTCTTGACCTTTGGGTTTTTATACCCGCAGCAGGAACAGGCCTGGCTGGAGGGATACCACCGGTCCACCTGGATGAACCACTTGCCCTGCCGCTGCATTTTGTATCTCACCATAGTGAAAAACTGGCCCCACGCCACAGAGGAGATCTCCTTGGCCAGCTTGTGATTCTTCACCATGCCCTTGATGTTTAAATCCTCACACAGGAAAGCTGAATACCGGGCGGCGATCTTGTGGCTCAGCTTGTGCTGGAAGTCCTTCCTCTGATTTTTGATCTTGCGCTGCTCGGCGGCCACACGCCGCTTAGCCTTCTGCCAGTTCTTAGACCCTGTATGGGTTTTCTTATCGTACTGCTTCCTGGACAGCGATTGCTGCAACCGGCGCAGCCGCTTTTCGTGGAGACGGATCCAGCGGGGGTTTTCGATCTCCTCCTCCCAGCCCTGGCCGCCGATAACAGCGAACCGCTTGATGCCCATATCTGCCGCCAGGATATCACGCATATGGAGCTCCATCAGTTGTTCCGGCTTTGGGATGACCGCCTCTACCTGCAGGGAGACCGTGCAGTGGTTGGTCTCCCGCTTTACCACGGCAGACAGAATCGTTGTCCCCGGCGGGATAAGACTTGCGACTGTCTGTCCCTTTGGCAGGATAAAGCGTATCTTACCCACCTTGGGGAGCTTCACATACGGCAACCCGCGCTCCTCCAGGATGGCAATGTTGCCGTTGGTGTACTTGGTGGTATAGGAGTTGCCAGCCGGCTTCCACCTGGATGCAAACTTTGGGAATTTGGCACGGCCAGCAAAAAAGTTCTTGTAGCCCGTATCCACATGCTCAAGGGCGGCTTCCAAGGCAAACTTATCAGATAACCTCAGAAAAGAGAAATCCTCCTTCAGCTTGGGAAGCCAGTGGGCCTTATACTCATTAACCGACAGGGACGATTTGGTTGCCTGGTAATAATCCTTGCGGTCACTCAGATAGCGGTTTCGCACGAACCTAGCGTTCCCAATCTGCTGGGCAAGGGTCTGCATTTGAGCGTCGTCCGGGAGCAGCTCCAGGACGATGCCATAGTCATGTACAATGCAGTTGTATGGCTCCAGGGCCTTGTTCTTTGCTTCGGTGATATTGAGCGCCCGGCCAGAAAACTGGAACTGGCCGTTAACTTTAGCCGCGGTCACCGCCATAGGAATCCATCCTCCCCTTGTCGTGTGTGCTTGAGTTATCTCTACCTTATAGTATGCCTGACCGCATAATCGTATGTGCGCTTTATGGGGGGGCGGCTTACTCACGACTAAAGTCACGAGTGTGCGCCGCCCCAATCATCAACATACAGCGAGAAATAGACGGGCAAGGACTTTGATGGGAGAGAATCTTTCGTTGTTGGTTACAACTACGGTTTCGCGTATAACAAGCAATGCCAACCACTGGCTGTCGTGCTTAGTGGACTGGCAAGCTAAATATATACGCATGGCATAACAACCTGAGATTGAAATTCTCACCATTTTCTTTGTAGAAAAGATTTTGATTCCTGTTCCATAGATGTAGAAGAGACTCGCCTCTGCCTTTTGGCAGGGGCTTTTTTTGCGCCAATGGTCTCTAAAAGCCATGCATATTATGTTGCCAACAGAGGATGAAACTAAGCCCTCTGTTTCCCTAAACGCTGCACTGCTCCGCAAAAAGGGTTTGGGGTGAGGCTACCGCATAACATAGGGCATCCGCGCAAAGAGCAGAGCTCGTTGCCGGCACCGAGTGAAGGAGGTGGTGATACACATGATTGTAATAAGAGTCGAACTCCCTTCCTAAATAGCTAATAAAATCGCCACGCGGCAGCTGCAGAGCCGCAAAAAGTAAGGAGGAGTCTTACACAATGCAGAAAACAAGCCTTTTTAAACGCATCATGACGCTGTTTCTGGCGTTTATTATGTTGCTGGGGATTCTCCCGCTTTCCAACCTTACACTTCCTGTATATGCAGCGGACAGTTCAGGAGAACCTCCTTCCACAGTTTCAATGGATTACTGGGAGCTCAAGTCTGCGTACCAGTCTGAAAACCTGGTACCATCGAAAACCATTCCAAGAACCTTTATCTTTGATGTCGAAGGTGGAGTAGCGCCTGGATTCTGCGCCGACCACTCGAAGGACATCAACCTCCGTAAAGGGGAGGAGTGGAACTCCCCGGTTCCGATTGAGGAGACCGACTACTCGATCGCTATTCCCCTTATCGCATGGTACAATTACGGATGGTATCTTTCGAGGCAGATTGATGAGACCTACGGCAACAGTAAAACCGAGGTGGAAAAAGATCAGATTGCCCTCGAAATGTCGGATGGGCTCACCGATTATTGGAGTGACTTTGAGCGGATCGTAGCAACAGGCATTCCTCAGGCGGCCATTTGGCTCATCGGCAACGGGAAGCTGACAGACTTGAATGATCCTACCCAGGTTCGTATGGTGGCGGAAGAGCGGAATGCTGCGGTTACAGCCATGATCAGCAGACCTGCCTCTGAGAGTGATGACCAGGTCATGAGGTGGATCACTGGCATGATCAATAACTATGCCGATGGGAAGTTTGGTACATGGCATATCTACCTCTACCAGCCGGCCGCATCTGGTAAGCAACCCATCGTGACCTCTATTCCTGAGGAATCTAAAGTGGATCCTTATAAAGGCTGGATCAAGCTCAAAAAGACCGACTTGAGTGGCAATAACCTGAGCGGGGCCACTTTTGGAGTGTTTCAAGATGCAGCATGTCAATCTCAAATCGGTGAAATTAAAACCACCGGAGCTGATTGGGAGTATTTTGAAATCCCTAGAATGACTAAGTCCAACCAGACCTTCTATGTCAAGGAGACCTCTGCTCCTCCTGGTTATGTAGGCAGCAGTACCCCCTATCAGGTCACAGTCAGCTCCGCTAACAACTCGACCAAGGAAACCGCGGCAGCCGTCAATGGCGGCGCGGCTATCAAAAATGGTCAGCCTCAGGAGCCCACTGGAGTGGTAAATAAGGTTGACCAGGACGGCAACGGCATCGGCCCTGCCACATTCCACTTTGAGAGCCTTACCAATGGAGTTTCCGCTGATATTGCCTGTGATGAAACCGGCTCGCTGGAACTTCAGTGGGATGACCCGGATGGTGAGAACTACCTGGAGCCCGGCGAGTACACCGTAACGGAAAAAATCGCCCCTCCGGGCTATGAGAAGTCCGATGAGGTCCATAACCTTCGCCTCTGGATCGAGGAGGTGGAAGGGGTGCCTACCCCTATGCACAGTGGACCCATCGTCTTTGAGAATAAGCCCCTGCATTCCGTCATCATTCAGAAGGTCGACGAAAGCGGCGATGGTCTGCCTGGTGCAGTGTTCGACATTTACTTCAATGGCGCCAAGGTAGACAGCAAGACCACTGGCGCTGACGGCACCTTTACTTATGCTGGTACTGACGGTAACGGCCTCCTGTCTGGCACCTGGGGTTTTATGGAGACTAAGGCGCCTGATGGCTATGTCCTGCCGTATAACAAATACCAGGAAATCACCATCGATGCAGCAAACGACGATGTCCGGGTACATCAGTTGTCCTTCGTGAACTACACCTACCCGGAGATTGTTATCCAGAAGGTCTCTGCCGGCGAGGAACAGCCTCTGGCTGGCGCCGTGTTCGAGGTCATGGTCGATGGCACCAACCTTGGGCGCTTTGGCCCAACTGGACCTGACGGAACCATCGTCATCAGCCATGACATTTATGGTGAGTTCCTGAAAAGCGAGCAGGATTCCTGGACTGTTCAGGTGCGCGAGGTCGAGGCCCCTGCGGGATACCTAATCGATGATACCAACTGGCAGACCGCAGAGATCAGCCGTGGGACCAAGCTGGCCCCCTTCGTTTTCACTGACACCAAGTACCCCGAGATCGTCATCCGCAAGTCTGACCGTGAGACCGAGGAAATGCTCCCCGGCACCACCTTCGAGATCGATATTGATGCCGGCGCCAGCTTCTCGCTGACCAAGCAGACCAATGAGGACGGCGAAATCTGGATCACCTATGAGGACTACGCCGAGTTCATCGGCGATATCGTCTGGGATAAGGGCTGGACGGTCACGGTCACCGAGACCATCATGCCCGATGGCTACAACAAGGATAAGCAGGAGGAATCCGGTGACTGGACGATCACCAAGCAGCTTCTGCCTGGGCAGAGCCTGCTGGAGTTCGACTTCACCGATACCCACTACCGCGACCTGTTGGTGCGTAAGTACGATTCCACCAACACATGGCTGCTGCAGGGCGCTGAGTTCAAGCTGGAGTCTATCAGCCTGGATGACCCCGCCACGGGCAGCACCATCAGCCGCAATGGCAAGACCGACGAAAATGGCGAACTGCTGTTTGAGGACCTGCCTAACGGCACCTATAAACTCACAGAGGTCACTCCGCCCACCGGATACGACCTACAGGATCCCCATGAGTTGGAGATCGTGGTCACTTCCTATAGCGACCGGGTCATTGAGTTCAATGTGGAAAATGACCCCCGTGAGGGCCTGACCATCTCCAAGCATGATGCGGTGACAAACAAGCCCTTGGCCAATGTTGAGTTTGAGATCCGCTATCTTGGCGATGGCAACGAGACCACGGATACCACCCATGAGCCCCGCACCTATCTGACCGACGAGAACGGCATCATTCATATCCCGGACATTGTACCCGGCATGTATGAGATCCGTGAGACGGCGGTACCGGACGGCTATGTGCTGGACCCCGAGCCTCGTATCATCGAGGTTATCAACAACCACGATACGGTGCATGTACCTTTCTATAACTACCAGGATACCCAGCTGATCATCTTGAAAAAGGATAATCAGACTAAGGAGCCTTTGCCTGGCGCTCGGTTCGTAATTACTACGGCCGGCGGCAGTGTGATCAATTCCAATCTGGTGACTGGTCCCAACGGCTATGCTACTCTGAACGGCCTGGAGCCTGGCAGCTATGTAGTGCGCGAGGTCGAGGCCCCGGATGGTCACCTGATCGACAGTACGCCCCAGACCTTTGAGATCCGGGTCGGTCAGACCGAACCCGTCTTCCTGGTCTTTGGCAACGACGGCGAGACGACCTTGTATATCCGCAAGGAAGACGCTCAGACCCGCTTGCCTGTGGCTGACGCAGTGTTCGAGCTGCGCAAGGCCAATGGCGAGATCGTGGAACGCCGCCTCGTGACTGGTCCTGATGGCCTAGTCAGCATTGATGGACTTGAGCCCGGCGATTATATCGTTGAGGAGATCGAGGCGCCTCCCGGTTACCTGCTTTCGGAAGATCCTGAGCAGATCGTCAATCTGGAGGCAGGGGAGACTGAGACAGTTCTCTTCCGGAACAACAAACCTGGCGGTATTGCTATCCTGAAGCAGGATGCTATTTCTGGGCTTCCTCTGGAGGGGGCTGTGTTTGAGATCACCCGTCCAGACGGCTCCCTGGTCGGCAATACCCGGTACACTACCGGCAAGGATGGCTACATCCGAATTTCTGACCTGGAGAGCGGCTACTACTATGTCCAGGAGGTAGAGGCCCCCGAGGGCTATCTGCTGGACAGCACAAAGCATCAGGTCTATGTGGAGGACTTCAAGGTCACTCTGCTTGAGTTGAAGAACTATGAGCATGCTTCCTTCGTCGTCGAGAAGATCGACGCGGAGAGCAAGATCCCCCTGGCGGGCGCCACCTTCGGCTTGTACGCCATGGACGGCACCCAGATCGGCGACCCCTTCGTGACAGATAAGGATGGCCATGCCACCCTGACCGGTATTGAGCCGGGCTGGTATATCCTCAAGGAGCTGACTGCTCCCTTGGGCTATGTGCTCAATGAGGAAGAGTACCGCATCCAGATCGTAGAGGGCCAGCCCACGACCCTGACTGTACCCAACACGCCTGAGAGCGGCATCACCGTTCATAAGGTGGATGCCACCACCCGTGACCCGCTGCCCGGCGCCGAGTTCGAGCTGCGGACCTACGATGGCAAGCTGCTCGGCAACTACACCACTGATGCATCTGGCTCCTTCGTTACCACTAATGTGGAGCCCGGTGTGTACTATCTGGTGGAGACCCGTGCGCCTGATGGCTATACCATTACCGAAGAGCGCACTGAGGTTGAAGTGACTGAGGGTGAAAAGCCCATCGTCACCATTGAAAACCACAAGAACACCAGCATCCAGATCCAGAAGGTCGATTCGGTCACGGGTGACTATCTGGAGGGCGCTGAGTTCGAGGTCCGTGAGTTCTCTACCAACCGCGTGGTTGCGGTCTGTACTACCGACCGGGCGGGCATCGCTGTGACAGAGCCCCTGCCTGTGGGCGACTACATTGTGGTCGAAACCAAGGCGCCCGATGGCTATGTACTGGACGAGACTCACCACCATGTGGAAGTGCTTTATGACACCCCCGCAATCCTGCGGGTATCCAACGCTCCTTTGACCGGTATCATGATTTCCAAGGTGTCCACTGTGGACGATGAGCCCCTGATGGGCGCAAAGTTCGAGATTCGGACTGCTGAGGGTCGTGTACTGGGTGAGGTGACCACCGACACCACTGGTACCGCCACTTTCCCTGTAACTGAGCCCGGTGTGTACTATGTGCATGAGGTGGAGCAGCCTGACGGCTACCTGCTTGACGACACCGTCCATCGTGTGGAAGTTGTCGCTGGCGAGATCGTGCCCCTGGTTGTTGAGAATGCCCCCGAGGCCTCTCTGGTCATTTTCAAGGGTGACGCAGACACAGGCCGCGGCGTCGCTGGTGCAGTGTTTGAGGTCGAGTCTGTGGATGGCGCCTTTATCGGCCGCTATACCACCGATTCTCAGGGCGAGGCCCTGATCCGGCCCATTACCCCCGGGCACTACATTGTGCGCGAGGTATCTGCACCCGACGGTTATGAACTGCCCGGAGTTACCGAGAAGACGGTGACCGTCCTGGCGGGCCGCATCAACCGGGTCACTTTTGAGGATTTGGCCTATGGCTCCCTGATTGTCCGCCTGGAGGACAGCGCCGACGGGTCTCCGCTGGCGAATGGACGGTTCCAGCTTATCTGGGCCGCCACCGGCGAGATGATCCAGGAGGGCGTTACCGCCAATGATGGCACCATCCACTGGGGCGACCTGCCTACCGGTGATTATATCATCAAGCAGACCTACGCTCCCGATGGCTACACCATGACTGAGACCGAGAAGCGGGAAACTGTTGTTTCTAACGAGACCCGCACCGTGGTCTTCCAGAATGTGACTGCAGGCATCGTCATTGAGAAGCTGGACCGGACTACTTCTGATCCGCTGTCCGGCGCCCGGTTCCAGGTCACCCGCGCCGAGGACAATATTGTCATCGGCGAATATGTGACCGACGAGGACGGCCTGGCTCTGGTATCCGGCCTGACCCCTGGTATGTACACCATCGAAGAGATCGTGGCTCCAGAGGGGTATGAGCTGGACAGCGAGGCCCAGAAGGTACATGTGAAAGCCAGTGAGTTTGCTCATGCCACCTTCACGGATACTCCCTATGCTGGTATCACTGTCAACACAGTGGACCAGTCCAACGATCCCCTGGCCGGCGTAGTCATTGAGATCTACCGCCAGAACGGGGAACTGATCAACACCTTTACCACCGATAAAACCGGCGTCATCCAGACCGACAAGCTCACTTCCGGGTATTATACCATCAAGGTCATCAAGAGTCCAGATGGATATACGCCTGTGACAGAGGAGACCACGGTTGAGATCAAGAACGGCGTGGCGGCCAATGTGCGGCTGGTATTTAACGCCGCCGGTACCCTGACCGTCTATGCGCTGAACAACGACGAGAATGGCCTGTCCGGTATGCAGGTGGAAGTGACCACCATTGAGGGGACCCGTGTGGGTACCTACAGCACCGATTCCTCCGGTATCATCCAGGTACCTGGGCTGAATGCTGGCTGGTATGTGGTCACAGTCACCAAGGCTCCAGATGGCTACACCATCAGTGAGGTCAATAAGAGCCAGAATGTGGAGGTTACCAGCGATGGTACCGCACAGGTGAAATTCCACTTTGGACAGACCTATGGCGTGCAGATCCGCACTTCTGTGGATCAGACTGGAAAAATGCTGGAGGGCGTCCGGTACAAGATCACCCGCCTGGACGGCTCTGTGGTCGGTACCTACACCTCCGACAAAACTGGCCTGGTCTATGTGGACCTGGAGCCCGGTTGGTATGTGATCGAACAGACCAAGCTGCCCAAGGGCTACGAGAACTACTCTCTGTGTGCCAAGCGCAATGTGGAAGTGGTGGCAGACCAGCCCACTATCGTGGACTTTGTCCTGACCCAGCTCTCCAGTATGCGCGTCAAGGTCGTTGATGGTAGCACTGAGGCGCCCATCTATGGCGTCAAGATGCTCCTCCGCGACAGCGCCGGTACCATCATCGATGAGTACACCACCAATAACGAGGGTTATATCACTCTCAAGAACGGTCTGGTGGACGGCACCTACACCCTGACCATGACCTCCGTACCCAGTGGCTACACGGTTGATTCTGTGCCCAAGACCATTGAGGTGCTCAACGGGCAGACCACCGAGATCGTGTGGAAGCTCTACAATCAGGCTGGCCAGATCCAGGTGCATCTGACCTCCAGCGCATACAATCCGACCCTCGACCTGGCTGCGGGCAGCGACCTGGCCGGCGCAGTGTTTGAGATCTACGATCCGTTCACCTACGCCGTCCTGGCCACCATTGAGACCGACTCCTATGGCGTCGCTGCCTCTCCTGGCCTGCCTATTGGCCGGTACATGATCCGTGAGAAGACTGCGGCCCCCTATTTCGGCCTGTCCGGGAAGGAGACTGAGATCTATATCAAGATCAACAACGATGTGGTCCGGGTTGAGTATCAGGCGGCTCCTCTGAACCTGAAGATCACCCATGCTGTCACCGGCAACGCCAATGCCAGCGCCGGGTCCTTCGCCAAGTACCTGTTCACTGCGGTGAACAATGATTCCAGCAGCCGTCTGGATAACTTCTTCTTCAACATCACTATCCCCACTGACGCCATCCGCGGCGGCACCCTGTTTACGGGCAAGTGGTCCTCTGATGTGGCTTACAGCATCAGCTATAAGACCAACATGAACGACTACCGGACCTTCGCCACCGGCCTGAGCTCTGCCAGCTCCTATCAGTATGACCTGTCTTCTCTCGCTCTGGATGTTCAGTCCGGCGAGTATGTGACCGATGTGCGGTTCGAGTTTGGTACTGTGCCCGCTGGCTTCAAGGTAGTCAGCAGCCCCGTGTTCTACGGCTATGTGATGCCCACGATCCCCAACAGCTATATCGCCATCATGCGCTCTGAGTGCGGTGGCCAGTTCAACGGCGCCTGGAAGACCGAGTCCGCTCTCTGCACTACCAATGTCATTAACAACGGCAGTGCCGGCGGCGTGTCTCTGCCCAGCACCCTGCCCAAGACCGGCTATTAAGCCAAACTCTCGCAAAGTCATATAACCCGAGTTCCCCTGGGGCCCCATCCGGGGCCCCGGCTGGGAGCCGGCCCATAAAAAAGGAGAGATTTTCCTATGTCGAATATTATTGAGTGCCGAGTGATTCGTCCCAAAGATCGTTCTTCCGCTGTGCTGGCCATGGTGGAGATTCTGTTTGATACGGGCTTGCGCCTGGTCAATATGCATCTGCTTCGTCCCCGAGACGACAAAAAGAGCAATCATCTGAAGATGCCTTCGGTTACGACCAATACTGGGAAGTTCTTCACTGCCTATTTCCCTGTAACCCGGGAGATCCGGCAGACGATGACCCAGGCGGCAGAGGCAACGCTGGCTGAGGCGGTAGAGCTGGATGTCAACAATCATACCAAGCGGTTTGCACCCCTGGCGGAGGGAGAAGAGTACCGGATGC
>OHPX01001069.1_pt1 | contig 11265 bp, 10 predicted proteins | sample 1577801 | NCBI WGS metagenome assembly OHPX01 (sample SAMEA3879584, study PRJEB24766) | human gut metagenome | biome: human-associated habitat; feature: feces | place: USA | collected 1985/1987 | reverse complement strand
GCGGGTCATGACGGCTTCGCCGCCGCCAAAGGCGATCATGCCGACGACGGGGACCAGGACGATGGCCAGGAACATCATGCAGCCTTGGATGAAGTCGGTCCAGCAGACGGCCATGAAGCCGCCCAGGAAGGTGTAAACGACGACGACGCCAGCGCTGAGGACTAGGGCCGAGAAGTAATCCATGCCGAAGACCGATTCAAAGAGCTTGCCGCCGGAGACGAAGCCTGACGACGTATAGATGAGGAAGAACACTAAGATGAAGATGGCCGAGATGATGCGGATGAGGTTCTGGTCATCGTGGAAGCGGTTTTTTAAATAGTCCGGCATGGTCAGGCTGTTGTTGGCCACTTCCGTATAGTTGCGCAGGCGCTGGGAGACGAAATGCCAGTTGAGGTAGGTGCCGATGGCGATACCGATGGCAATCCACGACGCCGAAATACCCGTCGAGTAGGCAAAGCCCGGTACGCCCATGAGCATCCAGCCGCTCATGTCGGACGCTTCGGCACTCATGGACGTGATCCACGGTCCCAGGCTGCGGCCGCCGAGAATGTAGTCGCTCAGCCGCTGCTGGGAGCGGGAATAGTAAATGCCAATAGCCAGCATCGCCCCGAGGTAGAGGACGAAGGCGGCTAAAATAGGCACATTATAGTGCATCATAATGGTGAAAACCCCTTTCAATATATTACTATATTATAAAAATTACATAAAGAATAAACCTATTTTAGCATATTCATGCGGCCTTGTATAGAATTTGTCAAGAGGGAAATGGTGATTTCTGTTCAAGGGGGCGGCGAAAAAGATCCTTTTTATTGCAGGCAAGCTATTCCCTATAAGATGATATAAATTAGCCGATAGGCGGCTGCCGGGGCGATGTATGAAAAAAGCGCTGCACGGAAGGCCGTGCAGCGTCTTTTGGCCGTACTCAGACTTTCAGATTGTCAATCGTATTCACGAAGGCTTCGTAACTTGCCATGCCGTTGACGAGAACGGCTTTTTCTCCGTATTGGATCAGGACTGTCGGCAACTGACGAATCCCCAGAGACCGTGTCAGCTCCAGATCTTTTTGGAAGGCCTCGGAGGCACGACCGTCTTCAAAGATACGGCGGAACTGCGCTTTGTCTAAACCGGCTTCTCCCGCAACGGAGATAAGTTCATCGGTCCTCGTCGTCTGCCGTGTCTCGACAATGGTTGCCCGGCGAAGCTTCAAGAGAAAGGAAAAAGCCTTTTCGGGACAGCAAAGTTCGGCTGCTTTATAGGCGATGCAAAGGGGGTAGGAGGAGCGGTGGCCGGCATCGAAGAGGTGGAAGCCGTCCATGTTGATCGGAAGGCCGCCGATAGCTTCTTCCCCCTTGTAAATTCGGGCCAGACGCCGGTTATAGAGCCGGATGCCTTCTTCGGCAGGCAGGGCCCTTTCTTCAGGAAGCATGAAGTCGCTGACATCCCGGACGAGGCCGCTCATGACATAGCGGAAGACGAGGCGGTCGCCGAAATGGTCGGCCAGCTGTTCATAGACCGGTTCTTGTTCATAGGAAAGGCCCATCATGGGGTCCGTAAAGGTGGTGAGGATTATTTTTTCCATGGTATCACCGGTATGGGCTGTCGATAAATTGGCCGTTAGTCGACCAGGTTTTGATATCGTCGAATTTGATGTAGATGTTTTCCGGCGGAATGCCGAGGACGTCCTGAAAGGCAGCGGTCATTTCGGTGCTGAAGACTCCGAAGCCGGCGTGGTCCGGGCGGCCGAAGAGGGAGGCTTCGATGTAGGCGATTTTCCAGGTATCCTTGCCGCGGAGGTAGAGACGGCACTTATCTTCGATCCCAAAGAGGAGGTAATTTTCGTTCAGGCCGGGAACGGCTTCGATGGCTTTTCCCAGACGGGATTTCAATTCTATTTCTTGGTCGCGGCTGACCGGTACGTTTACTTTGGCTATGACAAAAGGCATTAGGCAGCCCTCCATTCTTGTAACTGAGCTAAAATCTTGTCGGCTACTTCCTGATGCTTCATCTGATACGTGTGGCCTGTCTTTTCGATGAAGATCAGGGAATTGTCTTTGGCAGTCGGCATGTGGGCATTGAGGTTTCTTAAAAATTCAGACGGATCGCCGTCGGTGAAGTTGTCGTACGTGCCTACCAGGAGGGCTCCCGTATGGGACACGGCCGAGGCCTGTGAAAAGTCCCCGTCTTTTGCCGTGTGGACGTTATTGAGCAGATTAGAAAACTGCCAGTCCCAAGCCGTGTTGGCAATGCAGGTTACCCAGCCCATGAAGGGGAAGGGCAGCATTTTGTCGCCGTCTCCGCGCTCGACCTGTTCTTTGATCAGCGTTTTTTCACGGTTGGTGACGCCGGACATCATATAGGTCAGGTTGGCCGGCGACAGGAGGAAGAAGTGTTCCACCTGTTCATCGTGATGGCGGGACAGATAGTAAATGACCTTATTGGCGCCGAGGGAATGGCCGCCGAGTATGATGTGCTTGTAGCCTTCTTGTTGGGCAAAGGTGATGTAAGCGTCGAGGTCGTCGTCGGTATAGGCAAAGCGTTCGTTCCAAGAGCCGATCGTTTCCTCCTTGCCGGTACGGACGTTGACCGTCGGGATTTCGCTGAAGGCGTTGTTGGTCTGGGCGTAGATGAAATCGATGTCACCGCCGTTTAAGGTGTCTCCGATGTTATAATAGAAGGGGTTAGAATAAAAATTGCCGTGGATGCCGGTGATGGCAATCATGACGGTGTCGGCTTTACGTTCTTTCTGGTTGCGAAAGAGGACGCCGTTTAAGACGACGCCGCGATTAGTCGGCACGTTCAGTTGAAACATCATGACCTGTCAGTCCTTTCTGAAAATGCATTTGTGAGACGGCGACGAGTAACAGGCGTTGCAGGATATGCAGGCAGCTACGGTCGTTTCACCGCTTTTGAGTTTATTCGGCAGATCCGGTTCCCGCAAAAGGGGGCGGGAGAGGGCGATCATTTCGATCTTGGTTTTGTCCAAAACATCTTCCATCGTATCGAAGCTTCTTAACCCGCCGACGAGGATGACCGGAACGTCGGTGGCTTCAGCCAGCTTGGCTGCAAAGGGGGCGAAGTAGGCTTCGTTTTGATGGGCGCGGATGCCGGGGACGGACGTGCCGTTGCCGCTGACTTCGATGGAATCGAGGCCGGCCTGACAGAGGTGCAGGGACATATCAAGGCTTTGGGCTTCATCTAAGCCGCCGGCCATGAAGTCGTTGCTGTTGATCTTGGCCGTGATATGGAGGGCCGGGGCCTTTTCCCGGATGGCCTTTATGATTTCTGTGACCAGCCTGGTCCGGTTCTCCGTGCTGCCGCCGTATTCGTCTGTCCGGTGGTTGACCAAGGGAGAGACGAAGCGACTCAAAAAGAAGAAGTGGGCGACGTGGATTTGGACGCCGTCAAAGCCTGCTTTTTCAGCGCGAAGGGCAGCGTCGATGAATTGATCTCGCACGGCGTGGATTTCTTCTGTCGTCATATCGTCAGGTTCTACTTGCTCAAAGCTGTTTCCGACGGGGCGGTAGTAGGCGCCCAAGGCCAGCTGGGTGATGACCGGGACGCCTTGAGCGTGGATGATATCAGTCAACTTTTTGTACTGCGGAATGAGGGCATCGTCGGAAAGGCGCATCATGCCGCCGAAGTAATAGTCGTTGGCAGACACGCTGGTAAAACCGGTGATGATGGTGCCGACGCCGCCTTTGGCAATTTCATCGTAGATGCTGTAGGCTTCTTCGGTGACGCTGCCGTCGCGGTTGGCAATGCCTTCCCAGGTTGCCGACCGTACCAGACGGTTGTTGGCTTTCAGATTTTTTAAGGTTATGTTGTCAAAGAGGTGCTTCATTATTTTTCACTCCTATCAGATTGGCGAATTAGATTGATTTTTCGTTCTGCCTACATTATAATTAGAAACGTAGAAAAAACAAGAAGAAAGATTTTTCTTCGTAACTATAAAAAATATAGTAAAGGTGATTTTATGGGAAATAAACCGCTTCCGAAAGAACAAAATATCTATGAAACAGACTGCCCGATTCTCTATGCTATGGAGCTTATCGGTCAGAAATGGAAACTGCCGATTTTATGGTATATGGCCGATGCCGAGAACCAGACCCTGCGCTACGGGGAACTGGAACGAAAAGTCGTGGGCATTACACCGACCATGCTGACCAAGTGCCTGCGGGAATTGGAACACGACAAGCTGGTGAACCGAAAACAGTACAGTACGATTCCGCCGACAGTCGAGTATTCTCTGAGCGAACGGGGAAGGAGCCTGATCCCGGCTTTGCAGTCGGTCTATGAATGGGCCGAGTCACAGTTAGATTCGAGCCGCGAATAGGCGCGTTGTCAAAATGCAGCTGGCGCCTCCTTTTTGCCTTATTGATAAAAAATAGGACAACCAAGGGGGCTGAAAGGGGGGCGGAGCTGCGGCGGAACGCAGAAAATGGCGGAACTGCCTAATTTCTCCCAATCTATTGCAAAGTTTGACACTCCCGCGGTATAATGTATAATTGATATGATATAACAGTGTAAATTGCAGATTTTGTAAATTGGAGGTCTCGGATAGGTGTTAAATAAACTCATACAAAGACTGCTCGGAAATAATACGGAGCATGAACTGAAGAAGATGTGGCCCATCGTTCGCCGCATCAATGATCTGGAGCCGAAATTAGCCGGATTGAGCGATTCGTCGCTGCAAGAAAAGACCTTTGAATTCAAAAATCGTTTGGCTGCCGGTGAAACGCTGGATGATATCCTGCCCGAAGCCTTTGCCGTCGTTCGTGAAGCATCCCGTCGCGTAACGGGGATGCGTCATTTTGACGTCCAAATCCTGGGCGGTATCGTCCTCCACCGCGGGGATATCGCTGAAATGCGTACCGGTGAAGGGAAGACCCTGGTCGCCTCCCTTCCGGTATACCTCAATGCCTTGACCGGTAAGGGCGTTCACGTCGTCACCGTCAATGACTACCTGGCTACTCGTGACAGTGAAGACATGGGCCGTATCTATAAGTTTCTCGGCCTGTCCGTCGGCCTCATCGTCCACGATCTCACGTATGAACAGCGCCGCCGGGCTTATAACGCCGACGTCACCTACGGGACGAACAACGAATTCGGCTTCGACTACCTGCGTGACAACATGGTCATCAGTGCCGACCAGATGGTACAGCGACCGCTGAATTACTGTATCGTCGACGAAGTGGACTCGATCCTCATCGACGAAGCGCGGACGCCGCTCATCATTTCCGGCCCCGGTGAAAAGTCGACGGAGTTGTACAGCACCCTGGCTGCCATCGTCAAGCACTTCGACAAAGAAGACTACACGATGGATGAAAAGCAAAAGACCATTGCGCCGACCGATTCCGGTGTCGCCAAGGTCGAAAAGATGCTGGGCATCAGCAACATGTTCGACAACGAACACCTTGATTTGAACCACTTGGTCATCCAGGCCCTGCGGGCTCGCTTCATGATGCATCGTGACAAGGACTACGTCGTCAAGAACGGCGAAATCGTCATCGTCGACGAATTTACGGGCCGTCTCATGTTCGGCCGCCGCTACAGCGATGGCCTCCATCAGTCCATTGAAGCCAAGGAAGCCGTCAAGGTCCAGGGCGAAAGCAAGACCCTGGCTACGATTACCTTCCAGAACTACTTCCGTATGTATGACAAGCTGGCCGGCATGACCGGTACGGCCAAGACGGAAGAAGACGAATTCAATAAGATTTATAAGCTCGACGTCTACGTCATCCCGACGAATAAACCGGCCATCCGTAAGGATTTGCCCGACGTCATCTATAAGACCAAAAACGCCAAGTACCGAGCCGTTGTGCGCGAAGTCATCAAGCGCCACGCTACGGGTCAGCCGATCCTGGTCGGTACGACGTCGATCAATCAGTCGGAAATCTTAAGTCAGCTCCTCAATAAAGAAAACATCGTTCACAACGTGCTGAACGCCAAATACCATGAAAAAGAAGCCGAAATCATCAAGAACGCCGGTCAGCGCGACATGGTCACCATTGCCACCAACATGGCCGGCCGCGGCACGGACATCAAGCTCGGCGAAGGCGTTGCCGAGCTGGGCGGTCTGATGATCATCGGTACGGAACGCCACGAAAGCCGCCGTATCGACAATCAGCTGCGCGGTCGTGCTGCCCGTCAGGGCGACCCGGGGACGACGCAGTTCTTCCTGTCCCTCGAAGATGACTTGATGCGCATCTTCGGTTCGGAAAACATTTCCCGCTTCATGGATAAGCTGGGCATGGACGAAGACGAACCGATTACGGCCAACATGATCACCCGGTCCATTGAAAAGGCCCAGAAGAAAGTCGAAAGCCACAACTTTGAAATCCGTAAGTACGTCCTTGAATATGACGACGTCATGAACCAGCAGCGTGAAGTCCTCTACAACCAGCGCCGCCAGGTCCTGACCGCCGACGACTTAAAGGATACGATCATGGGCATGGTCGACGACATTATCCTTGCCGAACTCGACAAGTATGCCGACGAAAAACTCTATCCCGAAGAATGGGATTTTGCCGGCCTCTTGGCTCAGATGCAGCAGTACTTCGTACCGAAGCATGCCGTAACCGTCGAAGAACTGGAAAACATGAGCCGTATCGAAGTTCAGGAAAAACTGAAACAGATCGCTGTCGATCTCTATAACGAACGGTTCAACGAATTTGGCGAAGAGACCATGAAGGAATTGGAAAAAGCCGTCATGCTCCGCGTCGTCGACAGCAAGTGGATGGATCATCTGGACGCCATGGATGCCCTCAAAGAAGGGATCAACCTCCGCGCCTACGGCCAGAAGAACCCCTTGGTCGAATACAAATTCGAAGCCTACGAAATGTTCTCGGAAATGGTGGAATCGATCAAACGGACGGTCATTACCTTCCTGTACCACATTCAGGTTACGTACAGCAAGCCCGTTCCCCAGGCCGAAGACCATCTGCAGGGGGCTCATGAAGTCCACGAAGAAAGTAAGCCCGTCAGCGCCGAAGACATTCAGCGCGATGAAGAACAAGGACGGGAATAAAGAACGAGACGTTATTGATGTGACGAAAAAACGATATTTAACTGAAAAGTTGGTGATTAATTGTGTTATTGGATGAAATGCGTAAACCGCTGGAAGATTTAAAACAAAGAATACAAGAAATCGGGGATTCACTTTAACTTACCTCGGAAAAAAGAACGTATCATGGATTTAGATATCCAGATGAGCGACCCCTCATTCTGGAACGACCCGGACAAGGCCAAGCAGATTTCCCAGGAAGCGACCCTGCTCAAGACGGAAGTCGAAGGCCACGAAACGCTGGTCCGCAAAGCCGATGACCTCATCGACTACCTCGACATGGCCATGGAAGACGGCGACGCCTCCTTTGCAGCGGATATCGAAAAACAGTATAATGACCTTCTGCGGGACATTGAAAAGCGGGAAGTCCTCTTGCTCTTATCCGGCGAGTACGACAACTGCAACGCCCTCATTACCTTCCACGCCGGTGCCGGCGGAACGGAAGCCCAGGACTGGGCGCAGATGCTGATCCGCATGTATACCCGCTGGGCCGAACGGAACGGTTATAAACTGACCGTCCTCGACATGCAGCCCGGCGATGAAGCGGGCATCAAGAGCGCGGCCTTCCGCGTCGAAGGCGATTATGCCTACGGCTATTTGAAATCGGAAAAAGGCGTTCACCGCCTGGTCCGTATCTCTCCTTTTGACGCTGCAGCCCGCCGCCATACGTCCTTTACGGCCGTCGATGTCATGCCGGAACTGCCCGACGATGTCGAAGTCGAAATCAATATGGACGACGTCCGCGTCGATTATTTCCGCGCCTCCGGTGCCGGCGGTCAGCACGTCAACAAGACGAGTTCTGCCGTCCGCATGACCCACATTCCGACGGGCATCGTCGTCCAGTGTCAGAATGAACGGTCTCAGCTCCAAAACAAGGAAATGTGCCTGAAATATCTGCGGGCCAAACTCTTTGAATTGGAACAGGAAAAGCAGGAAAAACTGAAAGCCGAAATCGGCGGCGTCCACCAGGCAATCGAATGGGGGAGCCAGATCCGTTCCTACGTATTCCACCCCTACAACCTGGTCAAGGATCATCGGACCAACGTCGAAACGGGGAACATCCAAGCCGTCATGGACGGTGACCTCGATATCTTTATCGAAGGCTACTTACAACAGGCGAAGGAACAGAAGTTATCGAAGCAGGAGCTTTAAATGAAGAAATGGATCATTGTCTGTGTCCTGGCTGCGGTCTTTTTGGTCGGCGCCAACTCCTTTGCGCCGCAACTGGCCGAGGTCGGTCTGTCACAGGCCTTGTCTGCTAAATTTAATTTGCAAAACGATGATGTCCGCGTCCAAGCATCGCCGGGAGCGAAGATTTTTCTCGGCGATATCGACGCGGTTACCGTTCATGCTACGAATTTTATGGCCGGCGATTTGAAGTTCGCCAATTTTGACAGTAACCTCTATGGGGTCCACTTCCAGCCTTTGCAGGCCCTGGTGTATCAGGAACTGCGCGTGACCCGCGTCGAAAGCGGGGATATGGCGGCGTCCATTCGCCGGGAAGACCTGGAGGACTACTTGGTCAAGAAAATCGATGGCCTGACCGACCCGAGCGTCTCTTTTGAAGGCGATTCGGTCCGCGTTCAGGGCAAGGTGAAGCTCGGCGGCCTGGTATCGGCCCGGGCTGACGTCCGCGGCCATTTTGGCATGAAGGGTACGAAACTGATGTTCATCCCCGAGACGGTCACCGTCGAAGGGTTGGGCATGCAGGTCAGCACGACGAAGCTGGCCAGTGCAGAGATTTACGATTTTACGGATTTCCCCTTGGGAATCCAGCCTGATCGCGTCGTCCTCCACGACGGTCTGTTGACCATTCACGGCCAGGTGAGCAATTCATAGATAAGGTGAAGAGAATGACAAACATAAATAAACGCAGTATGCGGATGATGATGCTGATCGTGTTCATCGGTCTCATCACGGCGATCGGCCTGTGCATACAGCGCAATGCCGTAGAAAAACAGTCGACGACAATTGAACAGGCGATGGACTTCGATGCCGTCGTCTTGATGGCCCGCAACGACGGCTACGATTTGGATACGGCCCTTCAAATGGCCCGCGATGCCGGCGTTACGAGTTTTACCATTTATGATACGACGCTCAACAAGCTGACCCAGCGCGGGGAACTGTCGCTGGTTACGAAATTGGGGGCCGATCTCTATTATCCCCAGTTCGGCATTACCGATAAGTCCTATGACTACTATCTCATCGGAAAGCCTCAGGGCGAACAGGACCTCTACTTCGATGAAGTCGTGTCCGACCTCAGCACGCGTCTTGGCAGCGATAAGGTCAAAGTCATGTCCAACGGTGCCTACCGCATTGCCGGCATCAAGGGCGTCATGCCCGGTCTCGGCGACGTCAACTTGGGCATCCTGAGCGCCGATGCTAAGATCATCAGCGACCACGGCTTCTACGTCATCCTGCGGCCGACGAATTACAGCAACCCGACGAAGGCCGACGTCGACCATTTCTTTGCCCGGGCTGACAAGATCCAGGACGTATCGGGCATCATGTTCGTCGGGAAAGAAGTGTTGGGCTATACGCCGGTCGCCGGCGAACGAAAGGATATGCTCGACTATACGGCGGACAATTTGAACCGCCGCGACATTCCGTTCTATATGATCGAGTCCGTCGATCAGCTCCAGTACAACCAGCAGGACGGCATGTATGATCTGTCGGGCCTCGTCCATTATCGGACGGCCCGGGTCTATGCCATGGCCAAGGAAGAACTGGAAAAGATTACGCCGGAAGAAGCGGCTATGCGCTTTTACATCAGCGACCTTGAACGAAACGTCCGGGTCAATCTCTATCCCTTGTATAAGAAGCCCCTTCACGGCATGAACCTGACTCAGACCAACTTGTCCTATATCAAGACCGTATCGGATAAGCTGACTGAACGGGGTTATACCCTCGGCCGGGCTTCGGTCATGGAAGCGTACTATCCGAACCGCCTGTTCTTAGCCATCGTGGCAGCGGCAGCGGCCTGCGGATTCGTCTTCGTCCTCAACCTGCTCGTTCCGTTAAAGGATCGCCAGAACTATATCCTCATGGCCCTCGGCATCGTCGTCGCCGTCATCGGTGCCGTCGTCGCCAAAGGAGCCTTGTTCCTCCAGACTTGGGCCATCGGCTGTGCTGCCGCAGCGCCGACAGCGGCCATTCTCTTGTCCCTCGATTACTGGAAACAGAAGAAGCTTACGAAGAAACTCGGCTACGGCCGGGTCATCCGTGACGGCACGCTGGGCCTTTTCTTTGCCGTAGCCGTCTCCATGATCGGCGGTCTCTATATCGCCTCTATGCTGGGCAACATCCGCTTCTTCATGGAATTTGATTTCTACCGCGGCGTCAAACTGACCTTCATCCTGCCGCTCCTTCTGGTGGCTATCGGCTACCTGCGCCGGTTCCCCCTCATGGGGCAGACCATTGCGTCGCCGGCAGATCTTAAGGTCTTTGCCAAGGATTTCCTCAACATCCCCATTAAGATGGGGACCATCCTGATCCTCGGCATCATCGCCGTGGTCGGCATCATCTTTGTCGGCCGCAGCGGCCATACGTCGGGCGTTCCCGTACCGGGAATCGAAGTCGCTATGCGCCGCTTCTTAGAAAATGTCATGTACGCTCGTCCCCGGGAAAAGGAATTTCTCGTCGGCCATCCGAGCTTTTATCTCATGGTAGCTGCCTTGTACCGTAAATGGCCGCAGCTGCTGCACTTCTTCCTGGTCATCGCCGCCACTATCGGTGTCGGCTCCATGGTGGAAACCTTTGCCCATATCCGGACGCCTTTCCTCATGTCCTTTATCCGCGGCATCAACGGCTGGGTAACGGGGATGGTCGTCGGCATCGCCCTGATCATCGCCATTGCCATCGTCCGTTACGTCACGACGTGGCTGGGAAAGCAGGTGGAAAACCGTGACTAGGGTCGTTATTTCCGGCTATTACGGCTTTGCCAATGCCGGCGACGAGGCCATGTTGGCGGCTATCGTCGGCTCGTTAAAAGACATCATTCCCGACGTGGATATTACGGTCATTACCGGAAACTGCCGAATGACTCGGGAAAACCATAAGGTACAGGCTGTTCATCGCCTGAATTTCTTTGCTATCGCAGCGGCCATTCGCCGCTGTGATATTCTTATAAGTATCTGTTTCAGCTTCTTCATTGTCAGCAAAATAGCCCATGTCTTTATTCAATGAAAAATAGACATTCACTG
>OHPX01001067.1_pt1 | contig 11272 bp, 10 predicted proteins | sample 1577801 | NCBI WGS metagenome assembly OHPX01 (sample SAMEA3879584, study PRJEB24766) | human gut metagenome | biome: human-associated habitat; feature: feces | place: USA | collected 1985/1987 | reverse complement strand
ATTGACTTTAACAAAAAAATAATAAAAAATATGTTTAGATAAACAAAATATGTTGATTTAATCAAGGGAATGTGATATTATTAAATGTAAAAATTTTTAATGAGGTGAAACCGTGAAAAACGTGGAATTGCTGCAGGCAATACAAGAGATGATGCCTGAGATAATAGAGATCAGAAGAGATATACACAGACATCCCGAGATAGGCAGAAAAGAGTTTCGAACTACAGCGCTCATTAAGGAGAAACTGCAAGAATACGGGGTAGATGAGATAAAGTCTCTCATGCCTACAGGAGCGGTAGCCCTTATAAGAGGAGAAAGAGAAGCTGACGTATGTATAGCTCTCAGAACAGATATAGACGCTCTTCCCGTACAGGAGGAGACGGGACTTCCTTACAGCAGTCAGGTGCCGGGCATGATGCACGCCTGCGGTCACGATATGCATGCGTCCATGATGCTGGGAGTAGCCAAGTATTTATGTTCTAACAGAGATAAATTTGCCGGTACTGTTAAGCTGATATTTCAGCCCAGCGAGGATACTCTCCCCGGAGGAGCCAAAGAGCTGGTGGAGAAGGGGGTAATGGAGAATCCTCACGTGAACGCGATATTCGGTATGCACCTGATACCTGACGAGAAAGAGATAGGGACAGTAGAATTTCATGAAGGACCTCTGACTACTTCGGTAGACTTGTTCGATATCACGGTGATAGGAAAAGGCGGACACGGATCTACTCCGCATTTGACCAAGGATCCTATTCTCGCGGCCTGCCAGATGGTAACTCTGCTGCAGCAGATACCTGCAAGATACATAGACCCTCTGGAGACGGTAATATTCCCTGTATGCAGTTTTCACAGCGGCGAAGCTCCAAACGTCATACCAGGAGAGGCCAAGTTCGGCGGCATAGCCCGTTCTTATCTGCCTTCAGTCAGAAAACAAGTCGCAGAACAAGTATTTCAGATAGCTAAAGGGGTGGAAGCCCTGTCGGGAACTAAGGTGGATATAAACCACTATGAAGGATATCCGGCATGCTATAACGATCCGGCGCTTACGAGGGAGGCCATGGAAGCTGTATCTGAAGCGCTGGGAGAAGAACATGCAGAAGAGATAAGCCTGCCTTATTCTTTCAGCGAGGACTTCAGCTACTATACTGAAATGACAGGAACTCCGGGGCTGTTTATGATGGTGAAAGCCGGTCACATAGGCGAGATGGTAGCCCTTCACAATGCTAAGTGCGCCATGAGCGAGGAGGCGATGCCTCTGGGGATGGCAGCCATGATAACTGTAGCGTTGAATTACTTAGATAAAAGGACTTCTCTCCCCTTATAGATGAGAGGGAGAGAAACTTTTAAATAAATTTTGCACAGAAAGGATGACTCAAAATGTACAATTTTGCACTTGCGTTCGTAATATGTGCCGTAGTATACATAATCGGCGAATACGTCGCAAAAATAACCAAGGCTTGGATACCCTGCTGATCGGATACTGGACAGTCATCCCGAAAGAAGTAGTGAGCGACTCCATGCTCATACCTTTCGGAAGCACCATAGGTATTTATCTTTTAATTACTCACATGGGTACCGTTATAAGCCTTAAACAGCTGATACAGCAGTGGAGGACCATCGTAGTGTGCCTGTCGGGACTTGCCGGCATGATGGTGCTGGGATATTTCGTAGCGCCGCTTATAATCGACAAGACTCTGGTAATAGCAGGTCTGCCGCCTCTCACGGGAGGAATCGTAGCAGCTACTATGATGCAGGACGCGGCTAAAGCAGCGGGACTTGAAGTAGCGGCAGTATTTGCCATAGCTATGTACTGCGTACAGGGTTTCGCAGGATATCCGATCACGGCTGTCTGCCTTCAGAAAGAAGGAAGAAGGCTCCTCAAAGATTTCCGTTCCGGAAAAGTAGTCCTCACTGAACAGGACAGGAGAGAGATGGCCAGCGTAGGCATGACAGTAATAGCAGACGACAGTGACAGAAAGACTCTCATTCCTAGGATCCCTGATAAATGGAATTCTCCTATACTGATGCTGGGAAAACTGGGACTCATTGGATGGTTTGCTACTCAGCTCGGAAATATCACCGGAATCAGCGGAGCGATATGGGCTCTGGTATTAGGTGTATTCTTCACAACCATAGGTTTTCTGGAGACAAATCTCCTCAACAGAGCTAATTCATATCAGATCATCATGTTCGCTCTGATGATGTATATCTTTGACGGCCTGAAGGATTGCACGCCCCAGATGCTGGGCAGCATCATCGGGCCGATGGTCATTCTGATTGTTGTCGGTGTTGCTGGCATGGCGGTATTGTGCTTCGTCAGCGCAAAAATACTGAAGATCCCGTTCCTGCTGGCCTTTGCCACCGCATTGACTGCCCTGTATGGGTTCCCGCCCAATGCAATTATCACTGAAAATACCTGCAACGCTCTGGCGGAGACCCCGGAGGAAAAGGAATATCTGATGAGCAAGATGTTCCCGCCCATGATTGTCGGCGGCTTTACCACTGTGACGATCACGTCCGTTATCATTGCAAGCGTATTTGCCAAAATGTTCTGATTGTAAAGGCCATATCATCTACAAAAGCGGGACACGAAGTGTTCCGCTTTTGTAGAATCAAATGTTGGTTGGGATCATAGAATAGGAGCGTATCGCTATGAATCGGAAACTGATTTGTCAAATATTGAATCATGAGATGATGCTGGCCACCGGCTGCACAGAGCCTGCCGCGATTGCGCTGACAGCCGCCATTGCCCGAGAGCAGTTGGATGGAGAACTGGAGCATATCAAGGTCAGGGCCAGCGCGAATATCATCAAGAACGCGATGTCTGCGGGGATACCCGGAACGAACTATACTGGAATAAATTATGCAGCTGCTTTGGGTGCTGTGTGCGGGGCGGTGGACCGCCAGCTCCGGGTTGTGGATGACGCCCGCCCGGAAGACATTGAAAGAGCGGCCCATCTTGTGGAAAATGGATATGTGGACGTGAGAAGGGCGTTTGATCCGGACAAGCTGTATGTGGAAGTTGAACTGGTGAATAAAGAACACCAGTCCCGCGCCATTATTAAGGGAGCGCATACCAATGTGATCCTTGTGGAGCGGGACCACCAGAGGGTGGGCTGTGAGCTGCCCGGGCAGACGATGGAAACGGATATCACGCCGGAGCAGATCAGCAGGACGCTGAATATCCGGACGATCTATGAATTTGTGGAGACGATGGATCGCCGACAGGATGATTTACACATGATCCAAGAGGCCATCGAAGTCAATGGGCATATCGCGCAGCTGGGCGCAGCGGGTGATTACGGACTGAATATCGGCCATGGTATCCGGAACAATCAGGAAGCGGGGCTGATGGGGCACGATGTTGTCATGGATGCCGTAGCCATGACTGCCAGCGGGGTGGACGCCAGAATGGCGGGAGCCAATGCCCCGGTCATCACAAATTCCGGATCCGGCAATCAGGGCATTACCGCAACAGTTCCCATCTTGTCTGCCGCGAAGAGTCTTGGTATTGATGAAGAGAGAACGTTTCGCGCTGTCACGCTGAGCAACCTGATGGCGATTCATATCCACGCGGATTTCGGACCGCTCTCCGGGCTCTGCGGGGCGACCATTGCCGCTGCCGCCGCAGCCTGCGGCTTGGTGTATCTACAAGGAGGCACGCTGGAGCAGATCGGATTTGCTGTAAACAATATGTTTGGGAATGTGAGCGGAATGCTCTGTGACGGTGCCAAGGCAGACTGCGCCTTGAAGATCAGCACCTGTGTCTTTGCCGCCTTCCAATGTGCCGCTATGGCCCTTCGGAGTGAAAGCGTGAAAGCGACAGATGGAATTGTAGAAACAGACCCGGAAGAAACGATCAGAAATTTCGTGCGGCTTGGGAATGAGGGTTCCTCTAAATGTGATGATTTGATTTTGGAGATGCTTCTTCAGAAATAGGAGGACTGTTATGAACTATAAAGAACTGGCTGAACAGGCATTGGATTACATTGTGGAACAGCGCAGATGGTGCCACCAGAACCCGGAACTGAGCCTCGAGGAAGTCCAGACCACAGAGCATATTGCGGCAGAGCTTCAGAAAATGGGCTATACCGAGATCCAACGCTTCCCGGACCATACCGGATTATGTGCGATGCTGCGGGGGGGAAAGGCCGAAAAGGCGTGCAGAACTGTGGCTCTCCGGGCGGATATTGATGCCTTGCCGGTAGAGGAAAAGACAGGCCTGCCCTTTGCAAGCCGAAATAAGGGCGTCATGCATGCCTGCGGCCATGACTGCCATATCTCCATGCTTCTCGGTGCGGCAAAGATGCTGATGGAGACGAAAGACGAATTGCAAGGCAACGTCAAACTGATTTTCCAGGCTGCGGAGGAGACCTGCCACGGTGCGGAATACTATGTTGAAGCGGGTATCCTTGATGGCGTGGATGCCATTATGGGCCAGCACGTGTGGGCGACACTGGAGGAGCCATACATAAATGTGCAGGCGGGGCCCCGCATGGCCAGTGTGGATAACTTTGTAATCAAGGTAGATGGTGTTTCCGCCCATGGGACACAGCCGCATCTGGGTGTGGACGCACTTTTGGCTGCCGCAGCGATTGTCAGCAATATCCAGTCATTTGTCTCCAGAACGAACGACCCCTTAAACCCGCTGGTAGTAAATATCGGAGAGATGCACGCCGGACAGCGGTATAATATTATTGCAAACCATGCGGAACTGTTTGGAACCACCCGGACTTATAACGCAGAATTCCGTATGAAGATTGAAGAGGGGCTGCGGCGGATTGCTGAAAACACAGCCAAGGCTTTTGGCGCGACTGCCACGGTTGAATATGATTACTATGCAAACTCTCTTTATAACGATGATGAAGAGTTGAATAAAATCGCCCATGACGCAGCTGTGAAACTCTATGGGGAAGCGTGTTTGAAAGAACTTCCCCAGATGATGGGCAGTGAGGATTTTGCTTTCTTTGCCGATAAGATTCCAGCGGTGTTCGGTTTTCTTGGAACGAGAAATGAGGAACTCGGTATGACGGTGGGGAACCACAACGACCGCTATACAGTCCATGAGCCGGTGCTGCAGAGGGGGGCCGCACTGTATGCGCAGTTTGCGGCAGACTATCTGGAGCGTGGCAAATAAACTGGCAGCTGATGAATTGCGCAGGGGACATTCCGGACTCAGAAAATGCCCGGAAAGGAATATCCGCTGTACAGTAGAGGCCGGCATTCCATCGACTGGAATGCCGGCCTATCATTTTGTCATTTCAACCAAATGGTGTTAATCAAATGGTGTTCTTAATATATTCCTTATCCCAGAGCCGGGAAACTAACACTATCTTCATCGGAAGTGCTCTATTATGACTTTAGCGGGCACCAGAAGCACTCCAATAAATGCGACTGTGGTAGAAACGAGGTTGTACTCATGGAATATGGAATATGGACATTGATCCCCGTCCTGTTCGTCATTGCCTTTGCGCTGAAAACAAAGCGGACTCTGGAACCGTTGATCTTTGGAACTCTGCTGACCTATGTGATTACCAGCGCTGCACGGATCCCGTCCGAGGGAGTGTATGCACTGTCTCACATCGCCACCGACTGGATGGATGCTTTTTTCCGCGTGGCGACAGATTATTCGCACCAATGGGTCTTTTTGGTGTGCGCGTTGTTCGGCAGCCTCATTACGCTGTTGGGAGAATCCCATGGAACACTGGGATTTACAAGGGCGCTTGGAAAGCTCTGCCGGGGGCCAAGGTCCACCATGATGGTCACCTGGATCATGGGGATTCTTATTTTTGTGGATGACTATTTGAATATCATGACACTGAGCACCTGCATGAAAAAACTGACCGACCAACGCCGTGTGCCCCGGGAGGCCCTGTCTTACATCATCGATTCCACCGGCGCGCCGGTGTGTGCCATTCTGCCGTTCTCTACCTGGGCAATCTTCTTTTCCGGGCTATTTTTCACGCAGCCGGGGATTGCGGAGCTGGGCTATGGAACGGCGATAGAGACATTCTATCACGTGATCCCCTTTGCCTTTTACGCCATCGCAGCGGTTATCATCGTGCCGCTGTTTATCGTTGGCGTTGTTCCCAAGCTGGGGCGGATGCGGACCGCTTACCGCCGCCTTCAGGAGACCGGCAAGGTCTATTCGCCGGAGAGCGCACCGCTCAACGAGGAGGATGAGTCGGAATTTCAGACACAGGGCAGCCTCATGGACTTTATCCTGCCGGTGGGCGTGTTGATTATCTTGGCAATCATTTCCGGAGAGCTGTTTCTGGCCGTGGTTGCTGCGATTGCAGTGTGCTTTGTACTCTATATTCCCAGAGGCAAAATGAGCTTTTCCAGGTTCTGTGATCTGGCGATGCACGGCTTTTGCAACATGATTCCCACGGTGGCCATCATCTTCTTTGCGTTTGTCATGCAGGAGGCAATGACCGATATCGGGATTGCCGATTACATCATTACCCTGGTGCAGCCCCATGTCAATGCCGTGATCTTCCCTCTGGTGACATTTCTGGTGGTGGCGATCCTGAATTTCAGTACAGGCAGCGTGTGGGGGATTCCGGCCATCGTTGCGCCAATCCTGCTGCCGCTGGCGGAGAGCATCGGCACAAATCTGCTCCTGGTCATGGGGGCGATTGTCTCGGGCGCCACGCTCGGCAGCCATGCCTGCTTCTATTCCGATGCCACGGTATTGACATCCAGCTGCTGTAAGATCGAGAACATGGATCATGCGTTGTCTCAGATTCCGTATGCGCTGTGTGCCAGCGGAATTTCCGCTTTGGGGTATCTGGTATGCGGTGCTCTGCTGTAAAGGAGGAAGGCCTATGCCGTATCATCTTTGGATGGGAAATATTGTAAATATTGCCACGGATGCCATTGTAAATGCTGCAAACACAGAACTGAAGCGTACGCCGGGGATCTGTGAGGCAATTTTCGCCGCAGCGGATAGTGCAAAGCTGGAGGAGGCTTGCCGACGTCATGGCCATTGTCCTATCGGACATTCTGTGATGACGCCGTCCTTTGGGCTGCCGGCCCGCTATATTATTCACGTGGCCGGACCTGGCTGGTTTGGAGGCGCGGAGCGAGAGCGGTTACTGCTGGCAGACTGCTACCGCCGCGCCATGACAAGGGCAGTGACCAGCGGATGCAAAAGCATTGCGTTTCCACTTATTTTTTCGGGAGAATATCACATCCCACGAGAAGAAGCAATCTATATTGCCGGCCAAGCGATTACGGACTTTATACGCCGGAGTCCTGCCTTGGATGTGGTTCTGGTCCTTTACAAGCCGGGAATCTATCTGATGGCCAAACGGATTTTGGGATGGGACGATACACACAGTTATGAAACGAGCGCCAAATGATTCTGGCGCTCGTTTTCCTGCTGGTGGGAGCGCCCCAATTCTATCTTCCGATCATGACGCCATTATTCACGGTTTGGTAGTATTACGCGTGATACGATAACGGGACAAGGTATTGATTCTATGACGAGTTGTGGGAGGGTGAGTACATAGGGGACGGACAAACAATGAATGCGCGAATTTCCCATACGATCCGGAAGCGGAGGCCCCTCCGGGGAGGCTAAAAATCCTTTTTGGCTATGCGGCCGGCGTGAGCAAAACGTATGCCCTGTCGTAAGCGGCGCATCAGGCGCAGAAAGAGGGCGCTGATCTGGTGGTGGGCTATGTGGAGCCGCATGTAAGACCGGATACATTGTCCCTGCTGAACGGACGGGAGGTCTTGCTGAATAAGAAAAACGAATACCGCGGCATTCAACTCCGGGAGGGTTGATATTGACCAGATTCCAACTGTCCTGGTGGATGAAGCGGCGCACAACAACACCCAGGGGTGCCGGCATACCAAGCATCGGGATGTGGAGAGGCTTCTTCGGGTGGGAAAAGTCTGTCGGAAACGCCAGACCAAACAGGTCCTGCAAAATTTCTTTACCACAGGGAATATAAAGCAACTGCGCTGCAATCTGCACTTGGCGGAGCAGCAGGGAGCGCAGATTTCCATGGTGTACGGGACGGCTCCTGCGGTGCAGATCGCGGAATACGCAAGGGTTAGCGGCGTGGCAAAGATCGTCATGGGCCGCATCAATCATAAGTCAGGAGCCCATCACGGGGAAAACAGCCCGGCAGACCAACTGACGGATCTGGAGGTGTACATCCTTCCGAACTGTCAGCATTTATTAAGAGGCCGATTGGAGAATTGCGTGTGCCGGAAGCACATTTTTCCTGGAGAGATGCGGGCGTCATGCGGGCTTCGCTGCTGCTATCCGCAGGAAACTTGATGTGCGAAGCCCAAAACAGATGCGCACTGTCCGTTGAGAAGCAAAAAGCACCTGAAATCTTTAGATTTCAGGTGCTTTCCTGCTGTAAGTGGCGCACAGATTACAGGGCTGTATGGAGAGGCAACGGGAATCGCGTTTGCAGAGACGCTGATATCTTCAAACGTTGTACGCAGACTGCCCCGCCACGTGTCGGTGGCAGGCTTCCGGACGGCGGTTCCCTCCGCAGAGCGTCTTCCGCCCAAAAGCTGAGCCCCAGGGGGCGGCGCACGGAAAGGCAGCTTGCCCACAGCCAGGGGCATGAAAATAACTGCCGCGAGGCGTTTCCGCCGATCCCGTCTGACAAAAGACGTCAGTTTGTATCTCAATCCGGCGGAGGATCCTGTTCGCATGGCAGCTTCAGGACGAATCGGCTTCCCGCTCCCCGGGATTTTTCCACATAAACAGCGCCGCCGTGGAACTCCGCGATGGCCCGCACCAGTGCCAGTCCAAGTCCGGCACCGCCCAGCTGTCGGGAGCGGGAATCATCCACCCGGAAAAAGGGCTCGAAAATCCGCTGGCGGAGCGATTCCGGGATGCCGGGTCCCTGGTCGGCAACCACGATTTGGAACCATTCCCCATCCCGGTGGCCCGCGATGTGTACAACGCTGCCAGCCGGGCTGTACTTGACGGCATTTTCCACCAGATTGCATACCGCCTGCCGGAGCAGCTCTGCATTTCCGGCCAGGGTACAGGGCGCGGCATCCACCAAAATGGTGATGCTCCGCGCTTCCGCCTGGGGGGCGGCCTGGTCCGCGGCGCTCCGGATCAGCTGGCCGGAGGAGAGCCGCTCTCCGCGGGATGCCCGCTCCAGATTGGTCAGCTTCAAGAGTTCGCTCACCATGGCGGACAAGCGGTCCACCTCCCCCTCGACGATCCGGAGTAGCTCCAGTGTGGCCTGGGGGCGGAAGTCCTGCTTTTTGCGGAACAGGCCGATTCGGGTCTTCAGGACTGCCAGCGGTGTGCGGAATTCATGGGCCGCGCTGCGGGAGAAGTTCCTCTGCATGACGAAGACCTGGTTCAGCCGCTGGGACATCTGATTGAACGCCAGGGCCAGTGCGGCCGCCTCATCCCCGCTGTCGGGGATCTCAACGGGCTGCGCCAGATCCGCAGCCGTCCGCTCCCGGATCTGGCAAGTGAGTGTGTCCAACGGAGCAAGGGCTTTTCCAACCAGCCGGTATATGAGGAACAGGCCCAACGCCAGGATGGCAACCATGGCCAGCAGGCTCTGCATGTGGAACGCCCCCTGAGCCTGCTGGATCGTATCGCTGATATGCAGTTCCGCCATGGGCAGGCTGACACTGTCTTCCAGCTCTGTGCGCTGCGCCGGAAGAAGCGGCACCGCCTGAATGGCGTCGGCCATCCGGATGGCCGAAAAATTGTTAGTCACAGTGAGCAGGAGGCAGCAGAGCGTCAGCAGGGCTGCGCAGAGCAGAGTGACCCGCAGGCGCAGGGACATCGGTTTCCTCATGCCGTCTCCTCTCCGGCCAGGCGATAGCCCCGGCCTACCTTGGTCTGGATCGGATCATGGCCCAGCCGCTTCCGCAGTTTTTTCCGGAGCGAGGAGATGTGCATCCGCACGGCGTTGCTGAAGGGGTTGGCATCCGCCTCCCAGATATGCTCCATCAGCTCCTCCTGGCTGATCCAGCATCCCCGGTGAAGCATCAGATGCTCCAGGATGGCAAATTCCCGGGGCGTCAGGGGAAGGGGTTCCCCACGGCCGGAGACCTCCCGGGTCACGGTGTTTAGGGTCAGCGCGCCCACCTGTACAAGGGACTCCCGCTGACGAAATTCCCGGCGCAGCAGCGTCCGCACCCGGGCCTCCAATTCCTCCAGGGCGAACGGCTTGGTCAGGTAATCGTCCGCGCCCAGATCCAGCCCTGCCACCTTGTCTGAGAGCTGTGACCGGGCGGAAAGAATCAGCACCCGCAGCTCCGGCTGTTCCGTCCGGATGTGCCGGAGCAGCTCCAGCCCATCCATGCCTGGCAGGTTCAGATCCAGGACCACCAGATCATAGGGTTCCACAAACAGCCGCTCACAGGCCGCCGGACCATCGTAGCAGCAATCCACCGTGTATTTTTCCAGTCTCAGATCCTCCGCGATCCCGTCGCACAGGAGACGCTCATCCTCCACCACCAAAATCCGCATCCCACTCACCGCCCTTTTCCATGTGCGGCTATTATAGCACATCCAGATAAAATTTCCATCAAGACCGCCTTGACAGGAAATTTACGTTTTCCATGCTACAATGCCTCCTGTCCAAAATCCGCCGCAGGTGCGGCAAGGAGGTTTTTTATGAAGCGATGCAAGAACAAACGGAAGCTGGCCGTGCTGGGTCTGGCCGCTGCCATGGCCCTGTCCCTGGCGGCCTGCGGAGAGAAGCGGCCCAGTCAGGAGGACGTGGAACAATCCATCGAGGCTGGTACGCTTACCATCGAGGACGCCCTGGATAAGGGCTGGGTCGATCAGGCGTGGGTGGATGCCTATTATGAGGAGAACAGCGTTCCCGCCGCCAGCAAAACAGAGAGCAACATGGTGGGCGACTTTGCCACGACCACCCTGTCCGGAGAGGCGTTTACCCGGGAACAGCTGGGGGATGTGGTGTTCTTTGCCTTCCTGGATCCGGAAGCGGAGGGGACGCAGGTCTTCTATAACGCACTGGCGGAGGGATATGGGGGCGTTGCGGAGAATGGGGCGGAAATCCTGGTTTGCACCAAAAGCGGAACCGGCAGCGAGATGTTTGCCGATGCACCCTTCCCCGTCATCCTCTACAACGACTCTCTGGCAGCAGCTGTGGGCAGCAACAGAAGCATGGTGGAGGACGGGGAGATGCCAAACGTCGCCTCCTGGTATGTGAACGGAGCATTCCTCTCTGCATGGTATTCCGCCGTGGACGCAGAGGAGCTGCCTGCGTCCGCGGCCGCCTTTGTGGAGATGAGCCGG
>OHPX01001060.1_pt1 | contig 11302 bp, 12 predicted proteins | sample 1577801 | NCBI WGS metagenome assembly OHPX01 (sample SAMEA3879584, study PRJEB24766) | human gut metagenome | biome: human-associated habitat; feature: feces | place: USA | collected 1985/1987 | reverse complement strand
CTCAGAGGATAATGATACAAAGGCAGGGCGACATTCAGGGCAAGAAGCAGCTTGCCAAGGATATTGCCGGGATTATGAAGTAACTAACACAAGGAGGACATAATGGAATTCACATACACAAGAGAGCAACAGATGGTAAAGAAAATGCTGAGGGAATTCGCAGAAAAAGAGATAGCGCCCATAGCAGGTGAAATCGACGAAAAAGCCATATACCCCTACGAGACCATAGGCAAGCTGGCAAAGCTTGGCCTTATGGGAATGCCGTTTCCTGCAGAATACGGAGGAGCGGGAACAGACTACATGACATACATCATGGCCATAGAAGAAATCTCCAAGACAGACGCCTCCCACGGAGTAATAATCCAGACCCACAACGCCCTGTGCTGCTGGCCCATATATACATACGGCACAGAAGAACAGAAGAAGAAATACCTGCCTGACCTCCTGTCGGGAAAGAAGCTGGGAGCCTTCGGCCTGACAGAACCAAACGCAGGCACAGACGCAGCAGGAACCCAGACCAAGGCAGTGCTTGATGGAGACGAATGGGTGCTAAACGGCTCAAAGATATTCATCTCAGGAGGCGGCATAGCCGAAGTATACATCATAATGGCCATGACCGATAGGAGCAAAGGAACGAAAGGCATAAGCGCCTTCATAGTAGAAAAAGGAGACAAAGGCTTTTCCGTGCCAAAACACGAGAACAAGATGGGCATCAGAGGCTCCATAGCGGCAGAACTGGTATTTGAAGATTGCAGGATACCAAAAGACAGACTCCTCGCACAAGAGGGAAAAGGCTTCAAGGTAGCCATGTCGTCTCTTGACGTGGGAAGACTTGGAATAGCGGCTCAGGCTCTTGGAATAGCCCAGGGAGCCTTCGACGAGACTGTAAAATACATGAAACAGAGAAAACAATTCGGAAAGACTTTGGATAAGTTCCAAGCCCTTTCCTTTGAGATGGCCTCCATGAAGGTAAAGATAGACGGAGCCAGATACCTCTTGTACGACGCTTGCAACAGGAGAGACCTGGGCCTGCCGGCAACAGTGGCTGCGGCAGAAGCCAAATTGGCATGCTCAGAGGCCGCAAGCTATGTGACCAACAAAGCAGTCCAGTTCCACGGCGGCTACGGCTACATCAAGGACTATCCTGTGGAGAGGATGTACAGAGACGCCAAGATAACAGAGATATATGAGGGCACGTCGGAAGTAATGAAGATGGTAATGAGCGGAGAGATATTCAAGTAGGAGGAAGAGAAGAAATGAAGATAGTAGTATGCGTAAAACAAGTGCCCGACACTACGGAGATAAAGATAAATCCTCAGACAGGAACCCTGATAAGAGAAGGAGTACCTTCCATATTAAACCCTGACGACGCCAGCGCCCTTGAGGCAGCCTTAGCGATAAAGGACAGAGAAAAGGACGCCCACATAACCGTGATAACCATGGGACCGCCTCAGGCAAAAGACATGCTGGCAGAATGCTTAGCCATGGGAGCAGACGAGGCCATCCTCCTTTCCGACAGAGCCCTCGGAGGCTCAGACACATGGGCCACATCAAACGCCATAGCGGCGGGAATCAAGAAGATAGGAGACTATGACCTGATACTTGCGGGAAGACAGGCCATAGACGGAGACACCGCCCAGGTGGGACCTCAGATAGCAGAGAAGCTCTCCCTTCCACAGGTGACATACGTAAAGAGCATAGAATTTTCCGAAGGCTGCGCCTACGTACACAGAGCCCTCGAGGACGGATACGAGAAGCTGAAGGTGAAGCTGCCGTGCGTGCTTACGGCCATAAAAGAGCTGAACAGCCCCAGATACATGTCAGTACCGGGGATATTAAAGGCATGCCAAAAGGAGATAACGGTGTGGAACGCAGAGGACATAGGAGTAGACCTCAAGACAGTAGGACTGAAAGCCTCCCCGACCAACGTGTTCAAATCCTTCACGCCAAAGCCTAAGGGAGAAGGACAGAGTGTGGAGGGCGACAGCCCGAAGGAGAAGGCGAAAAACCTAATCTCAATGCTGAAAGAAAAACACATCATCTGAGGAGGGAAGACACATGGGAAACTTTGAAGAATACAAGAACGTATGGATATTTGCAGAACAGAGGAACGGGAAGCTTATGAACGTCAGCCTTGAGCTGGTGGGAGAAGGAAAGAGACTGTCAGAGGAGATAGGCGAGAGTTGCAAGACATGCGCCGTGCTGATAGGAAGCGACGTGGAATACCTGAGCGAAGAGCTCTACGAATGCGGAGCAGATAAGGTGTATCTTTTAGACCACAAGCTGCTTACCCACTACACCACAGACGGATACGCCAAGGTTATGACAGAAGCCATAGAAGAATACAAGCCACAGATAGTGTTATTCGGCGCAACCCACATAGGAAGAGACTTGGCGCCGAGGATAGCGGCCCGCCTCAACACGGGACTTACGGCAGACTGTACAAGGCTTGACATAAAGACCTCAAGCTATATGGACTATCTCGAGGCCAACACTACGGCAAGCCTTACGGGCCTTGACAGAGAAGACGGCAGCAAGGGACTCAAGCAGACCAGACCTGCATTCGGAGGAAATCTTATGGCAACGATAGTCACGCCAAACACGAGGCCGCAGATGGCGACGGTCAGACCGGGAGTCATGGCCAAGGCTGAGAGGAAAAAGGGAGCCAAGGGCGAGCTTGAAAGAGTGGCAGTGAGCATAGAGGATAAAGACATCAGAGTGGAGGTCCTGGAGGTAATCAAGGCGGCCAAGGAGGCAGTGAGCCTGACGGACGCCAAGATAATATGCTCGGGAGGAAGAGGCCTTGGGGGACCTGAAGGGTTTGAACTGATAGAGGCACTCGCCGATAAGGTGGGAGGAGTGGTCGGAGCCTCGAGAGCGGCAGTAGACGCGGGCTGGATAGACCAGAGCCATCAGGTGGGACAGACAGGAACCACAGTAAAGCCTGAGATATATTTTGCGTGCGGCATATCGGGGGCCATACAGCATCAGGCTGGAATGTCGGGCTCGAAGATAGTGATAGCCATAAACAAGGACCCTGAGTGCCCTATGATGAAGATTGCCGATTACGCCATAGAGGGAGACCTTAAGAAGGTCATCCCTGAGATTATTCAGGCTTGGGATTTGGTAGGATGAGAGACTCTCACGAGTTAAAGGTAAAGTATCTTCTGAACAGCGCGGTACTGGTAGAGTACGGAGCGAAGAAGCTGCTGGTGGACGGAATCATTTCAGACAGACAGAATTTTGATATGATGGACGGCAGGCTGGAGCATGATTTGATGAACGGAGACGGTGAGTTTAAAGGCCTAAGCTACGTACTTTTCACCCATTGCCACGGCGATCATTTCAGCAACAGCAATACCAGAAGATTTCTCGAAAAGAATCGGGGGATAGATCTCTTTATCCCCTCCAATGGAGGAATATCCGAAGATTTTATAAGATCAAAAGGCTCACAGGGATATATCATCCGAGGGGAAGAGGGGGAAATCCTAACCTTTCAATTCGATGATATGACGATTGAATATATGAAAGTAGACCATCTGACCTTCGATTATCCGGAACATTATTGCATCAATATAGTCGGCCCTGATGAAAACATAATTTTTACGGCGGATATGGACTTCAACAAGATGGAGCTGCTGAAAAAGTTTACGATGAAGGCACATTCATCCATATTCGTAAATCATCTTGCGATGCTTCACAGAAAGTGGAGGAACTCACTTATAGACTTGGGTTGTGACGATATATACTTCTATCATCTTCCCAGCCAATATGTTGACGGATTTGGATACAGGGACAGAGCCCTGCGCAACTGGGAAAAGTATAAAGATCTCTTTCCGGGAGCAAGGCTGCTGACATATGAACCTAAGTAAATATTAAAGAAAAAGGGTGGAAATTTATCCACCCTTAAGTTGTAGTTTTGACAGATCATCTATCCGCTGACAGACGGATTCTATTATGGCGTCGATGCGATTATCGTCTATATACTCATTGGCGCCGTCCGAAGACAGTGTATTTGCAATCAGCCGGTCGACATCCTTAAGGCTATCGAAATCAATCCAGCTAAAATCAGTTACCAGCTTGAGCTGTTCTTCATGATGGCTCTTAAAAGGCTTACATTTTATATCTTTGCCGCGCCTTATCTGGGACGGCATCTTGTCATAGCCGAGAGATGAACCGCTGTCATATATCGGGGCGAACCCAATCCACTCTAAAGTTTTAGCATCGCGAAGCAAGCCGAAATTGTTCAGGTGACGATCCTCGTTTGCGATGATGTAGTCCAGAACCATCATACGGTCGAGAAAAGGAACAACTCCCGCTATGCCGAGGGCTTCGCAGCAATTTACAAAGTGAAGATATGCCGAGGCGTTGTTGCTTTTTTTCTGAGTCTGAACTATGCGCCACGCGGGAATTAGCTCGGTAGTTTCAGTAACGAAATCTTCACAAACGCTATAGGGGACGCCCTGATTCCATGCCAGAGTATAAGGCACATGGCTGATACCCAGGCGTTCCATTATGCCTGCGGAAATGACTTCGTTAAACGGCTGTTGATGGAACGGATTGGAACCGCCCTTTATAAGGCACCGTGCGCCATTGATGATCTTCCATCTTTTTTTTAGGGTGCCGTCCGAAGTGTTGTCAGGCGAACTGAAGTCCATGACATTCAGATTTTTGCAAGTTCCAAACAAGATGTCGCCGATATCGTCGGAAAAGTCGTTTTGAAAGAAGTTTATCTTATCCCAAGTCAAATTTGAACCATCAGGCAATATCCAATATTGATCGGACAGACTTAATCCATGACAAAGCACGAGAAGCAGCTTCGGGCTGGAAATATTCATAGATTCCAGCGCCTCGCCGATACCTAAACGGCTTGCCGGAATTGAGCGGGTCGTCCACCACTGATTCAAGGCCGCGCGGTCAGCGCTACCTTGCCGGACGAGTACCCCGACAGGAAGATGCTCAGGCGAATACAGCTTGTTGATTTTTTGTATGGAGCCGGTGGCATTGTCAATATCAATACCGGCAACGGCTATTTGCTTATGCATTAAAGTGTATTTCAATTCTGCCACCTCCTCATTAAAAATATTATACCCTTATTTAACTGCCTGTGTCAATCAAGTTGGGACAATAGAAAACCTGCGGAATTCCGTACCGGAAAGAAACAGGTTTAAGGCATAAGGCCGGTCGCAATGACCGGCCTTTATTATGGTGATATATCGATATGAAAAAAAGGAGTGGCTATTTCTTAATGCCGGCGATGTCCTTAGCAAGCTGCTTCTTGCCCTGAATGTCGCCCTGCCTTTGTATCATTATCCTCTGAGCCTGAGGCGAACCGGCCCCGTGCATGGACTCGGTCCTGTAACCTACGGCAGACGATCCCAGACATATGTTCTCGAGGAACCTCAGTACTCTCATTCTGTCCTCGGTGGAGCATATATCGGTAGTGGCAAAATACTTGTCGCATATTTCACCTATGGTCTCTCCGTTTCTTCCCACCACCTCGTCTGACTTGAAGTCCTTTTCGCTTGGCATGGTTACCATGAGGCCTCCTGCGATGTCCTCTGCCAGCCTGACGATCTCATATGGGAATCTGGTGACGTTCTGCTTGCACACGTTGGCCAAAAGCAGGTCTATCATGTATGAGCCGCACTTGGTAGGGCAGCCCTCGGAAGAACATGCTATTCCGCAGCCGTAGAGGGTCTCGTTGAGGTGTGTCATCTCTATCAGCTTGTCCTTAACTGCCGAAGCCTTCTCAACTCCGTTGTACTCCGCCGCAAGGGCAGCTGCTCCTATCACTACGTCGCCTACTCCTACCTTGCAGCCTCCGTATGACTGACGATGGAAGCCTGCGAACCTCTCTACCATCATTCCCGCAAAGTCGTATTCTCCGTCCATGAATATGTATTCGTTTGGAATGAACACGTCGTCGAAGACTACCAGAGCTTCCTGACCTCCGAACTTCTTGTTGCCCAAGTCTACGTCTGCGCCATCTTCCAGCTTTCTCGTGTCGCAGGACTGTCTTCCGTATATCATGAACAGTCCTTCCGCGTCGCTTGGACATGCGAAAGATACTGCAAAATCCTTGTCTGCTTCGCCCATGGCCTGAGTAGGCATTACTATGTGCCAGTGGGAGTTGATGGAGCCGGTCTGGTGTACCTTTGCACCTCTGACGATGATGCCGTCTTCTCTTCTCTCCTTGACTCTGACAAACATATCCAGGTCTTTCTGAGCATGAGGCGCCTTTGAGCGGTCTCCCTTAGGGTCTGTCATGGCTCCGTCTACCGTAAGGTCGTTGTCCTGTACGTATATGAGGAATTTCTTGAAGTTTTCGTGGTAGTGGGTGCCGTATTTCTCGTCTATCTCGTAAGTGGTGGAATACACTGCGTTGAAGGCGTCCATTCCTACGCATCTTTGGAAGCAGCTGGCCGTCTTCTGCCCCAGAAGCCTTTGCATCTTAACCTTGTTCTTAAGGTCTTCGGTGCTCTGATGAATGTGGGTGAAGCGGTTTATCTTCTTTCCCGTAAGGTGGGAAGTTGCGGTCATGAGCTCTTCGTACTCCGGATTCTGAGCCAGGCTGTAGGTCATGGCTACGCAGCTGATGGACGGCTTTATTATAGGGTGGTCCACCCAGTTGTCTATCTTTTCTCCGAACATATATACTCGGGTGTTTAGTTTCCTGAGGCTTTCTATATATTCTGCTGATGTCATCATTTTGTTGTTCCTCCTTGTGCCGATTTCTCGTATATTGCGTTAACTCACTTAATCAAATGATATTGCAAAATTCACGCCAAGTGTTTCTGCCGATGGCTCATTGTTGATTTTTCAACATTTATACCGATTGAGTCTTTTCGTTTTGAGGACAAAAAAAATAGGGATAATGCAAATCTGCATTATCCCGAGTCACTATTTCTCATTGTCTTCTCGTATTTATAAGGCCCGTTCCGGCCGCCACTCCGTAAACGAGAGCTCCGATGTTGCCCGCTATCATGTCGGTGACCGTGTCTACCATGCCGCGCTGCATCTCGCCTCCGGCCACCTTGTCGGCGACGAACTCGAATATTTCCCACAGGCCTGCTCCTGCGCCTGAAAACATGCAGGCGGCGAATATCATCGGCCCTGCGAATACGGCAAAGTCGGATTTCCTGTTGGCCCTTTTCATCAGCTTCTCCATTATCAACATTCCCAGCGCCGCCAGCAGAAACCCGCTTATCAGATGGACTATCTTGTCATACGGGTCGAAAGACCGATATAGATTTATGACGGAGCCCATAGGCGACGCCATAAAGACGAAGACCAGCCCGCTGTAAAAAAGTGTGTCGCTCACCTTGATTATCCGGGATACCAACACCAGCACCGCTATGGAGGCAAAGGCTCCGGCCACATTTCCTATGGGCGGGTTTATTCCAAGCTCATAAGCCGCGACAGCAGACGCTATGGTTGCTGCTATCAGTATTATTACTCCTGTTATTCTTCCTCTCATATCTGCGACCTCTTCTTAAATTAGATATAGGAGACAGTATATCATAAAACGACGAAGAAAGCATCAGGTTTTATGTACTTTTCCGGCGGCGGGGTCGCCTTACGCTAAAGCCTCATTAGTCTATATTTATAGTTATTAAGATAGAATCATCTTCTAAGACTTCTTCTTTTTCAATGCTCATGTTATTTTCAAGCCCGGCAATGACTTTATCGTATGTATATGACTGTACATTTCTCGCATAGTCTTCTTCAAGGGATTTAATGCTGCATATGAGCCCATCTACATCCGTATCTAAATCTATGCTCATCTCGAACATATCTTCAGGGTTCTCTCGATAATATACAATCTTCCCTTCACTAAACTTGGCTATTATGTAATTTTCATCTTGTACTTTTACTTCTGCACCATATTCTCGCAAAGTTTTTTGTAATAATATGGAGTCCTTAAAGCATGTTCTTACTTTTTTTATTTCCCTCGTCGTAATGTTCTTTTTTATTATAATATCTGATATAGTTTCTGCAGTAGTTGACAGTATTCCTATCGCCATAGGTACTAAGATCAAAGATAAAGACATTTTCTTTCCTCCTAAACATCTAACATTCTTCCGCCCCTGCTTAAGTCTATATCGTCGCTATCTTCCGATGTATTTTTGTAAATTGTCAGGTCTTCTTTTGGTGTAGCTGATACTGCCCTTACATTTGCCCACTCTCGCAGCCTCTTTATCTGCTCCTTTTGAGTAACGGAAATAGGTATAGTATTTTTTATTGCATTGACTAAATCGTTGGTTGTTAGATTTCTCTCATGGAAAAAGGCTTCGTACAATGCTGAGATTACAATCTGCTCTATTTCTGAACCCGAAAATCCCGCAGTCAAATCTGATAAGCTCTCAAGCAAACTTTCGTCCAAGGTAATTTCTTTTCCAACTTCTGAGTTTTGCACCCTTTTGTTCAAATGAACATTGAAAATCTTTTTTCTTTCGTCCTTCGTAGGCAAATCAACAAAAAATACCTCATCAAATCTGCCCTTCCTCAGCAATTCCGGAGGAAGCTTGCTGATGTCATTTGCTGTAGCTATTACAAATACAGGCTTTGTTTTCTCCTGCATCCATGTCAAAAAAGTTCCGAATATTCTGGCACTAGTTCCACTATCGCCCCTGCTGTCAATATTTCCCAAACCCTTTTCTATTTCATCTATCCAAAGAACGGACGGGGCCAAAGCTTCTGCTGTAGCTATAGCTCTTCTCATATTTTCTTCTGAGCTTCCGACTATTCCGCTAAAGATTTTACCCATATCCAGTTTAAGCAGCGGGAGTTGCCAAATAGTGCTCATAGCTTTTGCTGTTAAGCTTTTTCCACATCCCGGTATTCCCGTAATCAATACTCCTTTTGGCGCGGGAATATTATATTTTTTTGCTATATCAAGCCATGAGTTTCGTCTCTTCACAAGCCAGTTTTTTAAATTTTCAAGACCGCCTATGTCGTCCATAGACAAATCCGTTTTTATAAACTCTAATATTCCTGTTTTCTTAATTACCTGATTTTTTTCTTCAAATATAACCTTTACAGCCTCTCGGCTTATGCCGCGATTCTGAACTATAGCCCTAGAAAAAGCATTTTCGGCTTCTTGCAGCGTAAGACCTAAAGCAGCCTTTCCAAGCTTTTCTTTGTCTTCGGTTGTGATTTGCTCCTGACCTATCACATTTTCCTCTAAGATTTCATCTAAGGCTTCTATTATTTCAGTAACATTAGGCAGCGAAAATTCGAAGACTGAAATTTCCTTTTGCATATCTCTCGGAATTATCAGTTCAGGAGAGATTAAAACCACATTTTTGCGGCTATATCCTTCATGAAGCTCCGGTATTATATCTCTCATCTTTCGGATTAACGCATGAGAAGCTTGGCGGCCATCATTCCCGAAAAAAACATGCAAATCCTTAAACACAAAAATTGCATCTTCTCGACTTTTATAAATAAAATCCATAGCCGATATCGGATCTATTGTGTCCTTGATTGTTACATTATCGTCCTCACATATAAATCCGGTTGTCTGCGCCCATACATACATTTTTCGCTTGTGCTTTATTTTTGTTTCGTCATAAGCAATACTTTTTACAAGCTCAATGGCACGTTTTTCTTCCCATGTAGGAATATATACATACGGGAAACGAGCCTTAAACAGGTCTGCTAAAGAACTCTGCAATTTTTCGTTAAAACTTATCATATTTGCTCCTTAAATCTTTTTCTTATTTTTTCCAAGTCAGCCATTCCATTATATTTAGCCACACCGTTTTTATCTATTCGTATTTCTATTTTAGTCGTAAGAAAATCATTCATAGTGTATCGATTGGTTAGGAAAATATATCTTTGATTGCTTGATCCAATGAGCCCCATATTCGTTACGCGCTTTGCTTCTATATACTCTCCGTCTATCAGTACATCTGTATTTTCCAGTATATTTTTGATGTAGGGATTGTCCTTGTTTACTATATCTTCGTAGATATTCCCGGTAAAAAGAACTACAGATTTACCTTCAGACTTGGCTTTAGAAATCAGAGCATATAAGGGCTCACTTTGGTCTAATGGCTCTCCTCCGAGAACGGTTATCCCCTCTATAGCATTTTCTTTTTTGATATGCTGAAGGATTTCATCGACTTTAACAGATGTCCCCGAATCAAAGTCCCACATATCCTGTGCAAAGCATCCCTTGCAGCGTCTGCCGCATCCCTGTACCCATATGCAAGTCCTATGTCCCGGCCCCTCTGCAACTGTGTCATATATAATTCTATTAACGCGCAATTCTTCTTGTCTATATATCAAGAATTCGTCCTTTCTTATCGTCAGGAGTATCAGCCGCCTTTTCCTTATTGTCATCATCATAAGCGGTACATACTAAATGATTTTTATTCTGCACTACAAAATGAGGTTTTAAGTCTATTACTTTATAAAACTCTGTCATCGATGAAAACCCGCCGTTCTTTTCCCGATACTCAACAGCTTTTTTCGCCTGTACTACGGATATGCCCGGAAGCTTCACTAACTCTTTCTCTGCACAGCAATTTACATCCAAAGTCCAGCCGTCTTCAATGTGTTCTGCTTCATCTTCAATCTCCGTTTCTTTCAAATCCGACTTATCTATATACGCAGGTTTTATATTTTCATCAGATATTCCTGTTAAAATCCTTCTCCTCCTATTTATATAGTCACTTCTTATTATCATCGCGTGAACAAATGTAACAAAAGCAAGAATAATCCATGCGATTGCAATATTTGTTCTTAAGGTTCCATTCTCAAGAATCGCTATCAAGAATAAAAGGCTGCACTGAGCTACGGCATAGAAAACCCCCGCCCTCGTCCATTTTTTATTCTCTCCCTTTTTGCCAACAAGCAAGAATCCAATCCAGCCCATCCCCACGACAGTTAACCCTATCCACATCGAATTGATAATCTGACATAAAATGCCCTTGTTATTTTTTTTGCTCATTTTTCTTTTAACACCTCTTCCACTCGCACACTATCTACGCCCATATCCACCGTCTGCTCTAATAAAGTATTTTCATAATATTCGGCAGTAAAATAGGAGTCTGTGGTTCTTGCATTTGTTATTTCCTCTATGGTTTTTACATAATCAAGGCAATTGTCACCCTTTATTCCCACAGTTTTGCTTTCTATTTTTCCATCAGGAAAAATTCTTACTTGAATTTTTTTCATATAAGCGCTCCAATATTTTTTCTCATTATCATAATACATTATATTCAGATAAGTTTCCAGCATTTTGTTCACAAAAACGCCCCGGCGGGCTGCCCGCCGGGGCGTTTTTTATCTC
>OHPX01001053.1_pt1 | contig 11368 bp, 10 predicted proteins | sample 1577801 | NCBI WGS metagenome assembly OHPX01 (sample SAMEA3879584, study PRJEB24766) | human gut metagenome | biome: human-associated habitat; feature: feces | place: USA | collected 1985/1987 | reverse complement strand
CGCTTCCTCCCTTCCCGGGGATATTCTGCCACATTCCCATGGGCATTCCGGCGTTCCACAGCTGTTCCGGCGTGATCCCGGACAGACGGCTCATATCAAACCCGCTGTTCATGACCGTATCAAAGGCCTTCTGCATACAGTCCCGGCAGATATCGATGCCGCCGGGCAGCGTGATCATCTTTCCAGCCTTGCTCTCCGGTCTCCGGCAGACGTAGCAGACCTTATCGTATTCGTCCCCGTCGTTTCCATTTATGTTTTTTTCTCTCTCGTCCAATTTTTTTCTCCTTCTTGTGAATCCCTCATCTGTCAGAAAACCATTATACGGTATTTTTCCTGGGTCTGCAAGAGAGGGGAAGAAGAATGTATAATTTCCCTGCTATACAGTTAATTCCGCAATCTCACCCATATCGCACGATAAGGTCTGATTCATCCTTTTATCAATCAGCATCGACCATTGCCTGCCATAACTGACTGGCATAATTCATTGCCGGATCCTTCCGGCTTATACCTTATTACGCACATGGCAGTGAGGTTGTCTGCCAAAAGATGAGCGTATATAAATATTATACGAATGAAGCGCGCTGGAACTGACGGGAACAGGAGGGGGGACTTTCTGAGCCTCCCCCAGCTGCCCTTATGTCCGCTTTTTACTTATTCCCGCCCGATAAAACAATCCCATGGACCGCCTCTGTCAGATCCACTGCCTGGGATCTGGGTACCAGGGACACAGGCTCCCCGTCCACTTCTGCCAGACAGTACTCCCCGTCGTAGCGGTACAGGGCCACCGTTACCTGCGGATAGTTTTCGTTATCCAGAAATACTGTCATCCGGATCTCCTCCTTCCCAACGGGCGCTTCCTCTGTAAAACTTTCTGCCTCCAGGGCCAGCAGTGCATCCAAAAGGGCCGCAGTATCCGTCTCCTCTCCTGCGCATGTCCATTTCCGGTCCGAATCCTTTCCTCTTGATTCCAGCTGGTACGTCTCTCCCTCCAGAACGACTGTAAGTCCTGTGATGTCGTACCGGTCCGCAGGCAGAACCTCCTGGTGCCGCAGGTCGTTGTATGTCATTTTCATCAGCTTCTCATAATCGCCGGAAAGCAGCCGGTAGATAATGCCGGACTCTCCCACCCGTGCATAGGCGGTGACCGTCTCATCATCCTCTTTTTCCTCCGGATCCCGGCTCACAGAAAGAGTAAATGTCCCGGTCTCCTCTTTTCCATCCTCATTCTCTGTGGTGTACTCGGTCTCCACCACCAGCTGCGGCTCATCCAGGCCATATCCGGAAAGCTCCTCTTCTGCCGCATTGTAGGAAACGTAATCGGAAAGTCCCAGTCCCATGACGGTGTTTAAGTACGTTGTCACCCGGCTGGTGTCCAGAGGCAGCGTCTTCTCATCCCGGCTGGTAAAATATATATCCCCGGGGCTGTAAGTGGCTGTGCTGTCCTCTTCATAAAAAATCTCATAGGCTTCCGGTCCGGTAAAGCGGATCCTTTCCACCTGATCCATGGCCGGGACCTGGTCATTTTTAATTACGCTGCTTAAACCGATATTAAAGGAATCCATAGGATCCTCCTTTACCAGATAGGCGTTGCCGTCTCCAATGGACACATACCGCTCCGAATCCATGGCGCTGAAATCACCCAGGAGAATTTCATAGCTTTCCTCTCCCGCCTCCAGGCGGATGGTACCTTCTGGATCATCCAGGCCGTACTGGCCGTAATCCTCAACATCCTCGATCACAAAGGACACGCCGAACTCCTCAAAGATTTCCAGAAGCTCCCCGATCTTCTCCTCGTCCACCGGAAATGCCGCATCCTCATCATATGTCCACATCTCTTCCTTATGAAATGAGAGATTCTCCGTTCCCGTCTCCCAGGAGAGAGCTGTCACTGTGTCCGCCGGGATGGTAAGAATGACCGCATCGCTGTTTTTTATCTTTCTGTTCTTTCGTCCGGACCACTCCAAAGGTCACAGCGCAGGCGGCGCACAGGACGCCTGCCAGAAACATTAACCGCTCAGACCGTTTCATTCTGCTTCCTCCTTCTTCTTAATACCACGACTGCCCCAACTCCAAGATACAGGAGCGGGAAGACTCCGATCATCATCACCTGGAGCATAGACGAGACCGATTCTCTGATGGTCAGGTAGTTATAATTTAACGACTTGCTTCGAATCGCCATGGCCTCCCGTTCACCATTTAAAAAGGCCAGGGCGTTCATGGCCAGATCTCCATTGGCACCGGAAGAGAGGGCATTGTACATATCCATTAAGAACTCCGATGATGCAAACCACACGATTTTTCCATCATTCCCGCAGTCCACTGCGACTGCCGACGCAAAGGGGCCGTCCGTGTCCCCTTCTTCCTTTTCATACGTCTCCAGCCCGTAGCCGGCTTTCTTGCTGAACGCCAGCTCCGATGTAGTCAAAAGCTCTGTAACCCGGCCGCTCTCCTTTGCCTCTTCTGACACCTCAAGACCGCTGGAAATGGGAATGATGGGGAAATACCTTGCCTCGGCCAGAGACGCTGTAATTTCATGGTCCGCCAGCTCCGGGATCAGCGCATGGGGCGTCTGGAGCGCATAGTGCTCCCTGTCTCCTTCCACCACAATTCCGTCTGCCACTGTAACCCCATAATCCTCCAGAAGGCTGTTTAAATTTTCCAATGCTCCATCCTTCACCGGCCCGGCTGCCACAAACAACTTTCCTCCGTTTTCCACATATCCTGAAAGGATTTCCTTTTCCTCCAGGGAAATATCGCTCTGGGGTCCGAAAATAACCACGCAGTCTGCGTCCTCCGGAACCGTCTCCGCCGTCAGAAGGGAGAGTGCGGACAATTCCATATTATCCTTCTCCATCTGCTCCTTAAAGGAAGCCGGAAGCTCTGTTTCCCCGTGTCCCTCCAGAATGCTTATCTTTGGAAGATCCTCGCTCACCACATAATCGATGGCAGAAGTAATGGCCCCCTCTCCGTCAAAGGAGGTGTTATACGTATAGGAGTAAAGATCCGGCTCCTGGATATAGATGTCCTGGTATCCGATGAACCGGCTTCTCTCCCCTGCTTCCACCACCAGGCTGTTGTTCTGGACCGGCTCGTCGGTATACTGCTCCGCAAAGGCCGGATACACGTCCGGATTCTTTTTCACCACCTGGATGTGCTCAGAAAGACTTTCATATCTGCCCAGAAGATTTTCGATCACATCATCCTCTTCTCCTGCCTGGACGATCCAGTAAATGGTCACGTCGTCTTCCAGGGCGCTTATCACGGCCCTGGTGTTTCCCGTCACAGAATAGAGTTTGGTGGCGCTCATGTCATATTTTGTCATATTTTCCGGCAATGCCCCGGCCAGAACATTAAGGACCATCACCAGGGCCAGGACAACGGCTGTTAAAATCAGGGAATACGATCCGCCGCGCAGGGAAAGTGATACCGGTTTTTTCTGTTTTTTCATCAGTTATACCTCCTTTTTTCCAGGGACTGTACTGACAGAAACAGGAAAAATGCCGCAAAAGTCACATAGAATACGATCCCTGTCATGTCAAAAACCCCGTTGACAAAAACGGAAAAACGCTCAAACAGGGATAGCTCCTTCATAAGCGCTGGAAGAAGCCCCTCAAATTTTTCCGGGGTCGTCAGGTACACAGCCAGAAGCCCGGCCACGGCCAGAAAATAAAAGCCATAGGCCAGGCTTTCATTTTTCGTCAGGTACCGGATCAGAAGGCCCAGACCGATCACCAGCACAAACACAGCGGCCAGGGAACCCGCCGCTGTGGACGACACATGCTCTGCCAGGCTCACACTGTAATAGTTGAACAGGATCACCGCAATGCCGATCCCGGCCGCAAAGCCCTGGTTGTCGGTCAGGGATGAAATAAAGACCCCCAGGGCAATGAGCGCCGCTCCCAGGAAGAAAAACGCCGCCAGGGAACCGTAGGCCACCGGAAGGTACACGTCTCCAAACTGAGAAAATACCAGGGGATACAGGGAAATAATCGCCAGAGGGATCAGATAGACCACCAGGAGAGCCAGATATTTTCCCATGACCACCTGGGTGGTGGTGATCGGAAGGGAGTACAGAAGCTGGTCTGTCCGCTGTTTTTTCTCCTCCGCAATAACGCGCATGGTGAGAACCGGAACAATGACCACAAAGATCAGGCTTCCGAAGCTTAAAACAAATTCAAAATTACTGACCGCAGCCTGAAGGTTATACAAAGTGGCTCCCATACCGGTAAAGGCCAGCAGAAACGCACCAAAGACATAGGCTGTCATGGTGTGAAAATAATTTCTTATTTCATGCTTAAAAACTGCGATCACGGCTCGTTCCCTCCCTTTTCTTCACTGTCCTCTTCCCGGCTGTCTGTCTCCCGGCCTGATTCCGTCTTTTGGCCATTTTCCGCCTCTGCTTCCCCGTCTGACGGAACCTCTCTGTCTCCGTTCTCTGTCAGCTCAATAAAAATGTCTTCCAGGTCCGCCTTCTTAAGTCCCAGCTCCAGAAGCACCTTTCCGCTCTCTGCAAACTTTAGGAAAATGCTGCGGGACACGGCGTATATATCCTCCTCACTGGTCCTCAGAACCGCTCTGGCATACCCGTTCTCTTCCTTTTTAACATCCATGCCAGAGACTGCCCCGGTTTCCTCCAGAAGCGCCTCCACTTCTTCCGGCTCCGCCTCTGCCGTAAGCGTAATTTCTCCCGGCGCAGTCAGACTTTTTTCCAGATTCTCCGGCTCATCAAAGGCCACCAGTTTCCCTCTGGAAATGATCAGGACCTTCTCACAGATAGTCTGGACCTCCGAAAGAATATGGGAACTGAAAATTACCGTGTGCTCCTTTCCCAGCTCCCGGATCAGATCGCGGATTTCAATAATCTGCAAGGGATCCAGTCCCACGGTGGGTTCGTCTAAAATGATCACCCTTGGGTCCCCCAGAAGGGCCTGGGCGATCCCCACACGCTGCTTATACCCCTTGGACAGCGCTGAAATCCTCCGGTTCCTCATGGCCGTCAGCTTCGTTTTCTCCAGAACTTCCCCAATCTGTTTGTAAAGCTCCGCTCCCCGCAAGCCCTTGGCCTCGCCTACGAACCGCAGATATTCCGCCGGAGTCTCATTCATGTAAAGGGGTGGCTGCTCTGGAAGATACCCGATCAGCCGCTTTGCCTTATCCGGTTCCTCAAAAATATCATATCCGTCAATTTTCACATGACCCTCTGTGGCGGAAAGACAGCCGGTCATAATATTCATTGTGGTGGACTTTCCAGCTCCGTTGGGGCCCAGAAAACCGTAAACATGGCCATCTCCGATTTCAAACGAAAGATCGTCCACAGCCGTAACATTTCCATATCGTTTTGTCAGATGCTCAACTGCAATCATCTCTGTCCTCCTTTTTCTCATTTTCCTCCAGAGTATATCAGCCGAAGCTGAAACCACGCTGAAAAGCCTGTGAAAAAAGGATGAACTTTCCAGGCTCATAGTTCCCCCGCCTGTACCTCCAGATGGTATCCCATGCGGCGGATGGAACTGATCCGCACGTTGGAGCCTGTCCTGGCCAGCTTCTTTCTTAAGAATCCCACATAGACCTCCACGTTGTTTTCCACTGCGTCCGTATCGTATCCCCAGACCTTCTGGAGAATCGTCTCCTTGGAAAGATTCTTCCGTCCCGACTGGAACAGGAGACGCAGGATCTCAAATTCCTTTGCCGACAGCTGCACATGCTTCATACCGCAGCGCAGCATTCCTGTGGAAAGCTCCAGGGAAGTGTTTCCAAAGGAAAGCGCCTCCGTCTCTTCCTCCTGTCTGTGCAGAAGGGAATGGATACAGGTCTCGACCTCTTCTGCCACCTGGCGGCTGTTTATTCCCGGTGCCGTCACATCCAAAATCACCAGAGCCTCCGGCAGAGGCGGCTTTAAGAGCTTTTCGTCCTCCATGATCAATATTTTCATTTTCTCTTTCCTCCTCCTTCTATCTGCCGCTGGCATGGAAAAGGCAGCCGGTCCGTTTAAGAACCGCCTGCCTTTTGTACATTTTTCCTTATTCCGGCTGTTCTGCCGTCTCTTCCTCCTGGGGTCTTGCATTCAAGGTGATGGGGATCTCCTTTTCCACATACTCACCGTTTTCCAGTCTCTGGACCGTGAGATTTACAGTGGTGCCTTCTTTATAATAGGTCAGGAGCTTTGTAAGATCCGCATAGTTTCTAACGGTCTCCCCATCAAATTTTGTGATGATATCCTTTTCCTTCAGTTCAGAATTGGCAGCCGCGGAATCCTCTGTGATCTTATAAACGTATACGCCCTCGGGCATTCCATAGAGCTTTGCCATGGAGGTGTCGATGTTCTGGATCTGGATCCCCAGATATCCCTGCTCCTCTTCGCCAACCTCCACCTTGGTGGTACGGGTCTTTAAGTCGTCAATGATATCCTTCGCATGAGAAATGGGGATCGCGTAGCCGACACCTTCTACCTTTTCATCTGCGTATTTGGCCTCGTTGATGCCGATGACCTCTCCCTTGGAGTTTAACAGAGCGCCGCCGCTGTTGCCGGGGTTGATGGCCGCATCGGTCTGGATCACAGTTTTTGTAACGCCGTCCACAGTGACCTCACGGTTTAATGCACTCACATGGCCCACTGTCACGCTCTGGCCCAGTCCCAGGGCATTTCCGATGGCAATGACGCCCTGGCCCATTTTTAAGGAATCCGAGTCCCCGAGAGTGGCTGCCTTGATCTGGGATTTAGTATCTGCGGAGATATCCTCCAGCGGGACTGCGATCACCGCCAGGTCGGAAGCAGAATCCGTACCCTTCACTGCCGCCTCCACGCTGCTTTCATCGATGAAGGTGACGGCCAGGGTCGTGGCTCCCTCGATCACATGGTTATTGGTCACCACCAGGAGCTCTGTGTCGTTCTGGCCTACAATGATGCCGGAGCCGCTGCTGGGCACCTCATACGTCTGGGTCTGGCCAAACCAGGTGCTTCCCTGGTACAGCATGGTGTTGGTGATGGCCACCACCGAGGGCATCACCGCATCCACAATGGGAGACACATCCTCAATGAACACACCTCCGGAAGAGGTGGAAGTGGACTGGGGAGCTGCCTGGACTACCTGGGTCTGCTGGATCGGGGCCGTCTCCTCCGGGAACAAAGCGTTGGCCGCCCGGTTGACGCCGAACATGGTGCCTCCGGATACCACTCCGAAGAGGAGGGCCGCTGCTGTGACCATGGCCGTTGTCTTCATGACAGAACGTTTCTTCGGAGCCTTATGGCTGCTGCCGTTCTCCCCATGGCCTCCTCCATTCATCCCGCCGTTTCCGTCCTGTCCCGTATAGGGATACGGAGAGGAATGATGGTACTGGTTCTGCGGGCCATTCTGGTACTGGGGCTGCTGGTACGCCTGGCCCTGATTCTGGTTCTGGGGCTGTCCCTGGCCGCTGAGCCCGTATACCTGCTGTCTGGCCGGCTGGCCCATCCCTGTCTGGTTCCCAGCCGCCTGCGGACCGCTCTGATTATTCTGATCGTTCTGGTTATTATTAACCTCTGTCCATTTATCGTCGTACATAAAAATTCTCCTTTCACAACAAAGCTTATCTATCGGAATTTCTTTGATCTCCTTGTTTATGTAAGAGAGTTTACCAGAGATTTGTGATAAAATTGTGATAACTTTTCAAGGGAATTGTGAAACGATAGGCAAAAAAATGCCGCGGGCGGACGGGAGCTTAAAAGCTTCCTTCCCCGCGGCATCCCTGCCTGCAGTGTATTTATTTAGCCGGGAATAAGGCCTCTGCCTCTTTGGCCAGGTCCTTTACTGCGTCCTGGGGAGCCAGATCTCTTGCCTGGATCACCTGGGAATACGCATTCCTCACGATGCTGTTCCACTCTGACGTATATAAAGACATAGACGGTGCGGAAGCATCCTTGACCTGTTCATAGGAGATCTTGTAGCCGATGTGATTCTCGTCTGCCCAGAAATCCTTTAATGTATCAGTTTCCACCGAGGAATATGTGGTTGGAAGCACACCTGTTTCGATGTGGTTGGCCGCAACCTGCTGGTCAGACATGAGGAATTTCACAAATTCCCAGGCTGCTGCGATCTCCTGATCTGTATGGTCCTTGCCGATGATCCCAACGGAGCCTCCGCCCAGCGGCGCGCTGTAACCGCCGTAGCCTACGGTACGGGCCATTCCAAGATCGATCCCAGCCTCCTTGGCTTTCCCCATAATAGAGGTAGCCCGGTTGGAGCTGGAAACGAAAGCCGCCAGCTTCCCATTATAGAAAGCTTCCTGCATCGCAGAGCTGGCTCCTGAAAGCGCCGGGATCTCACACCATCCCTCTTCCGTCCAGGTATGCCAGTCTGTCAGGAACTTTTCCATGGTTCCATCGGTCACGCAGGAGGCTCCCAGGCCGTCGGCGTCCATAAAGCCAACCTGGTTCAAAGAGGCCAGGAGATAGTGCTGGTAATAGGTGGGCTCGATGGTATAACCGATCCCCTTTACCTCCCCATTGGAATCGTCATATATTTTCTTTGCATACTCATTCAGTTCCTCCAAAGATTCCGGGGCGTGATCCAGTCCAGCCTTTCCGTACAGGTCTTTATTATAATACAGAATGGCGGTTCCTCTCGTATACGGCATGGCAACGATCTGATCCTCATAATAAACATAATCGGTCAGCTCCTTCACCACGTTTTCCATATCAAATCCGTCTCGCTCCACATAGGGGGTCATGTCTGCCAGAACGCCCTCTGAGGCAAACAGCGGAATTCCGTTGCAGGACAGATCTGCAAGCTCCGGAGCCTCTCCGGCCGCAATGGCTGTCTCCACAGCCGCCTGGACATCATCCAGATACCCCTGGGCAACCTCTTCCACCGTAATGCCGTACTCATTGGTACTGTTGAACTCCTCGATGGATTTCTGCAGCCATGCCAGGTCAGTATCGGAGGTCCTGTCGTGCCAGAATGTAATGGTGATCGGCTCTGGTACCTTTGCCGGTCCCTCTGCGCTGGCTTCTGCCGCTTTTGCAACCTCCGTCGTTTTCTCCTCTGCCGCTGTGGTCTCTGCCGCTGTTGTTTCTGCAGCTGCCGTACCTGCCGCAGTCTCCGCCGTTTCCTTGCTGCCGCATGCGGCCAGGGACATTCCGGCAAAACCGATCACTGCTGCTGCCATAAGCTTCTTTTTCATCGTTCCTTCTCCTTTATATGATAATATACACCCCGTGTATGGAATGTCTTGCTTACTTGCTCCCTTTATAGCCAAATGATTTTAGGATCTGACTGCTCAGAGCCAGGAACAGGACCAGGACCGGAAGCACCACCAGTGTATTGGCTGCCATCAGGATTGGCCATTCAAGACCCTGATTGGCATCCTGAAGTCTCTGCATTGCCAGTGTAACCGGCCGGATCTTATCGGAATTAGTCATGACCAGAGGCCAGAAATAAGAATTCCAGGTACTGATAAAGCTGAACATTTCCGCGGTCAGAATGCTGGACCGGGACATGGGGAGCACGATCCTCGTCATGATCGTAAACTCTCCCGCATTATCCATTCTGGCAGCCTCCACCAGCTCCTCCGGAACCTGCATAAACGACTGGCGCATGAGAAAGATCCCATAGGCGTTGGCCGCAAAGGGAAGAATCTGGGGCCACAAGGTCTTTAAGAGCCGAACCTTTGAAAAAAGGATATAAACCGGAATAAAAGTGATCTGGGTGGGAATCATAAAGGCCAGCATCACCAGAGCCCAAAAAAACCGTTTCCCTCTGAACTCGTATCGGGCAAATCCGTAAGCCGCCGGGATATTGATAAAAAGTTGGAGCACCACCACGCTGACTGCCACGATCACAGAGTTCTTCAAATAGTAAAGAATATCGATCCTCTGCCCCACGTCCCGGAACGCGTCCATTGTCCATGTTTCCGGCCACAAAGTCGGGGGAAACAGGATCGACTCCCCATAGGTCTTAAAGGCAGTGGTGACCATCCAATAAAATGGGAATAAAAAAAATACCGCCATTACAGCTTTAAAAACAAAGGAAAACGCCTTAAGGACCGCCGCCCTGATACGATAGTACCCATTTTTCTTTCTTTTCATGTTATCTTACTGATAATATACCTTTCTTCCCAGCATGCGGAAATATACAAATGTCAGGATCATCAGGATCACAAGGAGAACGGTTCCCGCCGCCGACGCGTAACCGACACGGGCGTTCATCTCAAACGCATACCGGTAAATATATGTAACTAGCACGTCCGTAGCATTCCCTGGTCCGCCTCCAGTCATTACCTGGATCGTATCAAACACTTTAAACGAACTGATGGTAATGGTGATCAGCAGAAAAAACAGCTGCGGCGAGATCATAGGAAGCGTGATCCGGAAAAATTTCCTCACTGGAGATGTATTGTCAAGCTCCGCTGCCTCCAGGATCTCCGGAGGGATCGTCCGCACTGAGGCCAGGACAATGATCAGATAATATCCAAGGCTCTTCCATACAGCCACTGCTGCCACACAGAACAAAGCAATGTGGGAATCATTGAGCCACCGGGACAGGGGGAGACCGAACATGGCCAGCATGGCATTCAGGATCCCGCTGTCATCATTATACATCCAGGACCAGATATACGCACAGGACACCATAGAAATCAGATATGGGGTGAACATACTCTTCTGCAGGAAACGGTTCACCAGGCTGTCCCTCTCCAGCCACATGGCAAAGAGCACTGCCAGCAAAAGACTCAGCACAACCACGGTTCCCGTGTAAACGGCAGTATTGGACAGCGCTTCCCAAAAATCCGTCTTTACAAAGAACAGCACCTTATAATTGCCCAATCCCGCAAATTTCTTCTTTCCGATCAGATTGTAATCAAAAAAGCTCAGATATACCAGATCCGCCAATGGATAGAATACAAAGACAGCCATAAGTGCCATGGCCGGCCCTATGAGGGCATACGGCGTAAATCGGCTTACTCCTCTCTTCTTCTCGGCATTCTCGTTTCTCTCTTCTTTTTTCATACGGCTCATACCGCTCTTCCCTCCGCCAGTTCCAACAGCCGGGCCATGTCCTTCCGGATCCGCTTCCCCTGACAGTCGAAAAAGTACAGATCCTCCCGATCCGAGAAAATCTCTGCCATATCTCCGGCCCGGAAGGAAAGCTCCTGGCTGCGGACCATAACCACTCCCTCTGGGATCTGGATTTTATACTGGACTTCTGCCCCCAGCAGCTCCCGGGTAAGGATCTTTCCGCGGCGGCGGAAGCCTGTTTTTTCCCTGCCTGCGTTTAACTTCACCCGCTCCGGCCTGAATCCGATGGAGCCCGCCTGTCCCGGCAGTTCCAGGATATTGGCTGGAGGCATTCCGATAAACTGGGCCGTAAAGATATTGTCCGGATCATGATAGATC
>OHPX01001051.1_pt1 | contig 11386 bp, 10 predicted proteins | sample 1577801 | NCBI WGS metagenome assembly OHPX01 (sample SAMEA3879584, study PRJEB24766) | human gut metagenome | biome: human-associated habitat; feature: feces | place: USA | collected 1985/1987 | reverse complement strand
AGTCTCGCAAACAGCTTTAAAATCCGCTTTACCGAGAGTCCGCCGTGGGATCCCACCGCCAAAGCTTACCGAGAGTCCGCCGTGGGATCCCACCCCCAAGGCTTTACCGAGAGTCCACCGTGGGATCCCACCGCCAAAGCTTTACTGGGAGCCGCCGATAGAACCTTCCGACTCCTCTCCAAAGATCCCGGCCCCCTCCTTCTTCTCCAAAAAAACTTAATATTCCGGCCAGTCAGATCTGGCCGGCCGGACGCGTCAAATGTCTTGCGGCAGGACACCTTTTGTATTATAATAGATAAAAGCTATTAAATTTGACAGATGCTTGTTAAAGGAAAGGACTGTATGAAAGAAGTTTTTGTTAAAGACCTGAGAAAAGACCAGGAGATAACCGATTTTTTCATGGCCAAGACCCTTGCCATAAAAGTGGGCGCCAACGGGAAACAGTATCTCGATATTCTGCTGGCCGATAAGTCGGGAGAAATTTCCGGCAAAAAATGGGATGTGAGCGATGCCGAATATCCCGTGCTTAAAGCCATCGGTGAAAAATCCATAGTCAAGATAAAGGCTGTCGTCACCGAGTGGGCAGGACAGCTTCAGCTGAGAGTACAGAGAATAAGGGCTGCGGCTTTGGATGACGGTCAGCACATGGAAGACTTTGTAAAGGCCGCGCCTGAAGTGCCTGAGGATATGTTCGGCTATATATATGAAACAGCCGGCAGCATGAAAGATCAGGATCTTAAGAAACTTTGCATAAAGCTCCTTACAGATAACAGGGAAAAGCTCATGTACTATCCCGCAGCGCAGAAGAACCACCATGCCGAGCTGGCAGGACTGCTCTATCACATGAAACGTATGCTGATGACAGGAGAAAGAATCTGTGAAGTATACACAAACCTTAACAGAGACTTGTTATGTGCCGGAGTTATAATACATGATATAGAGAAACTCAACGAAATCATGGCTGATCCTGACGGAATCGCTACAGGATATTCCTTTGAAGGCCAGCTGCTGGGACATATAATACAGGGAGTGAAGACCATAGACAGGCTGACTCTTGAACTGGGCTTTCCGAGAGAAAAGGCTATAATGCTGGAGCATATGATTCTTTCCCATCACTATGAGCCGGAATTCGGAAGTCCGAAAAAGCCGCTGTTTCCTGAGGCAGAAGCGCTGCACTATCTCGATGTTCTGGACGCCAGGATGTTCGATATGCAGGATGCTCTTGTATCTACGCTGCCCGGAACTTTCAGCGAACGTGTGTGGGCATTGGATAACAGAAAACTGTATAAGCCCAATGAAGGAGAGGAAGACAAATGTTAGTAAAATTACCTAAAGAAGTCGGCAGAATCATGGGAACTCTGCAGCAATCGGGATTCGAAGCGTACGTAGTCGGAGAGTGTATATCCGATTCTCTGGCGGGGAAAAAGCCTTTCGGATGGGATATCTCCACCAATGCCAGACTTGCAGACATGAAGAGACTGTTTCCCGATGCAAAGGTGCTGAGCGAGAAGTTTGAAGTCATCAGATTTGAATACATAGAAGAGATCGTCGACAAGGACGGCGAAGTGACAGGCGAATCGGGAATAATCATAGACCTTGCCGCCTACAGAGCCGGCGATCAGTACGAACAGGGCCGCCTGCTGGCCGCTGATTTTGTCGCCACCGTAGAGGAGGATCTGGCGCGCCGCGACTTTACGATCAATGCTATAGCCGAGAGTCAGGATAGCCTCATGGACCCTTATGACGGCAGAGCCGATATAAAGAATAAGCTCATAAGGACCGTAGGCGACGCCGGCGCTCGTTTCCGGGAAGACCCACTTAGAATGATCAAGGCCCTTAGACTTGCCGCCGAGCTGGATTTCGACCTTCACAAGTCAGTCTATGACGCAATAGTTTCAGGCCATACTATGCTGTCAGAAGTAAATCCGTCTAAAATCAGAGATGAGTTCACAGGCATGCTTTCGGCTCCTGCCGCAGGCAAAGGCTTGTCCATGCTCTTGGGAACGGGGATGATCGCTGATATAATAGGGCAGAATGCAGTAGACAGACTGACTAAACGCGAGATGCAGGATCTGACTACTCTCAGCCAGAATATAGACAAGACTCAGCCGGTGGAGGACAGACGTCTGGGATTGTTCTTCGCCTGCATAGATAAGAAAAAGATAAGACCGGCAATCGACAGACTGAACTTCGACGAAGTCACTCATCAGCATCTGGTGGACGCCGTAAACGATCTGCCTAAGCTGTACTTTACCAACAATAAACCGGCGCTGAAGAAGTTCATATATCAGAGGAGCATGGAACGCTATGAGTTTCTCCTGAGTATGGAAAAAGCACAGAGAATAGTGTTCAGTTATGATTCTGAGACGAAAATAAGGAGCAAGATATTTATGCTGGACGAGATCCATAAGTTTGGAGAGCCTATCTTTCCTGAGGATCTCAAAATAGACGCCAATGATCTCATAGAAGCCGGCATATGCGATAGAGACAAGGCTCAAAAGATACTGAACATGCTTACGGAGGAGATACATACTCATCCGAAGAAAAACACCAGGGAGCAGCTATTGAAACTTGCCAAAGTATACAGCAAGAACAAAGTGGCGGCAGCTTTAAGAGGCATCCACTGGACGAGATGATCAAGAGAACAGCAGCATGGAAAACACAGACAGAAATCAGCAGATAACAAAGATAAGCCAGGTCACCCCGGAGGTGACCTTGTTTTTACGCGGTCTGGGCTTTTCCGATTATTACATAATAAAAATTTTCGCTCTGGTGGGAGAAGCGGCCATAGCCCTGACGGAGGACAATCCTTATTGGCTCCTGGACGAATTTCCTGCCATGAAGTTTGATAAAGCGGATAAAGCGGCAAAAGCCATGGGCATAGAGGAAGACAGCTCCTACAGGATAGAGGCGGCGATACGCCACGGCCTTTCCGTCTATGTAGCGGGAGGAAATACTTTTGTAGCCGCTCGTGAATTCTGTGCCCAGATAGCGGGATTTTTAGATCTGAGCAGGGAGAGCGTAGAAGATGTGATGGAGGATATGGCTCTTACCGGCGATCTTCACCTTACCGTACTGGGCGGACGGGAGGTTCTCTACTTTTACGGCTATTATAAGACCGAGTGTCAGATCATAAGCAGGATAGCCCGGATGGCAGATGCGGCTCCTCCAAAGCTCTTCGCCAATATGGACGCTGTAATCGCAAAGGCAGAAGCAGAAGGCAGCGTCAAATTATCTGCCCAGCAGACCGACGCAGTAAAAAATTCACTTTGCCGCGGCATATCCGTCATAACAGGAGGACCGGGAACGGGAAAGACCACCATAATAAACACGCTGATAAATATCATGGAGGCCGGCGGATTAAAAGTTGCTGTGGCCGCTCCTACGGGACGAGCTGCCAAGAGGATAACTCAGACAGGCGGAAAAGCCGCCGTGACAGTCCACAGACTCCTTGAGTATTATTACGATGAGGAGGCGCGCAGCATGGCTTTTGGCCGCAATGCCTATAATCCCCTGGACTACGATGTGGTGATAATAGACGAAGCGTCTATGATGGATCTGATGCTGATGGGGGCTGTGTGCAGGGCTCTCAAACCGGAAAGCAGGCTCATAATGACAGGAGACGCCGATCAGCTTCCGTCGGTGGGAGCAGGGAATGTATTGGGCGATCTGATAGAAAGCGGGTATATATATACCTCCCGTCTGACGGAAATATACAGACAGGAATCCGAAAGCAAGATCGTCCTCAACGCTCACCGGATAAATCAGGGAAGATACCCCGAGTATGGCGGAGACTTTGTGCTGGTAAGCGCTGATAAACAGCAGGAGATCCTACAAAAGATAATTGAGCTGGCGTTCCGGTGGCCTCTCGATCAGGTTCAGGTTCTCACTCCGACCAAAAAAGGGATATTGGGAAGCCTTAATCTGAACGAAAATCTGCAGAAGGTATTTAATCCTCCGGGCAAAGAAAAGGCCGAGATTTCCTTCGGTGCAAAGATCTACAGGACAGGCGACAGAGTCATGCAGATAAAAAACAACTATAGATTAGAATACAGGAGAAAAGACGGGAAGTCAGGGAAGGGAATATTCAATGGAGAGACGGGGACCGTATCGGCGGTCTATCCTGACGACAGGAAACTGGTGGTAGAGTATGATGACGACCGGTGGGTAGAATATCCGTATGTACAGCTGGACGAGATCGAGCTGGCGTACGCCGTGACTGTACATAAGAGCCAGGGGAGCGAATTTCCCGTGGTGATAATACCCATGAGCTGGTTCCCGCCGGCTCTGGCCACCAGAAATCTGATATATACGGCTGTTACCAGGGGAAAGAGAAAAGTCGTGATAGTAGGACGGGGAGACTATTTTAACGCCATGGTGGATAACGTGCAGACGGGAAGACGAAATTCAGGACTTAAAGAACGTCTGATAAATATTTACGAGGGGATTTGAGATGACAGCGACAGAAAGACTTAAAGACCTTGTATTTCCGCAGGGTCTTTATTGTAATTGCTGCGGCAAATACATAGATGAGACCAGAACTTACGGATTATGCGATCACTGCATAAGAAGAATGACTTTTAAGGCGACATTACTTCCGTCAGGGGGAGAAAGCCCTTTAGACCGGGCGGCAGCCGTGATGGATTACGGTCTCTATTCGAAGCAGATAATATTCGGCCTGAAATATGACCGAAGAACCTATATGGCTCCCGTGGCCGCCAGGATATTGTATGACGCTCTGACGAGCATAGCTGCCGGGGGCGAAGAGTGCCCATGGCTTGCAGCCGACGTCATCATTCCTGTGCCTGTCAGCAGACAAAGACTTAAGGAGAGAGGCTTCAACCAGATGCAGAAGATCGGAAAGCACCTGAGCAAGATGACGGGAATCAGGCTTGAAGATCGCGTTCTGGTCAGAGAAAAACATACAAGGGCTCAGAGAGCCTTATCGGCTGCCGAGAGAAAAATCAACATGAAGGGCGCCTTCAGAACCGGCATAAAAGGGGCTGAAAGGATTAAGAACAAACGTGTACTGCTGATAGACGATATATATACTACGGGAGCTACGGCTTCGGAATGTGGTGCGGCGCTGAAAGGCGCGGGAGCAGAAAAAGTATATTTTCTTTCCTTGCTTACTGCGCCGGCCGGTGATAAAATAAGATAAGTTGCTTAGGTCTGTGGTTGAAAATCCAAGCCAGGTACGGGCAAAAGGATCCACGTAAGCCGCCAATGTAAAGATGCAGGCGGTGATCATGGCGTACCTTAGAAGTAAGTCCTCCGCAAAGCGGGCAAAGGCGAGTGTGGGGTCAAAGACCAGGTCAGCTAAGCAACTGATTTTACCAAGAATACACATAAAATCCTTTTGATTTTCATAACATATGTGCTATAATAAAAGAAAAGCACAGGAGGTGATCAGAATGAAGATCATCGTAACAGGCAAAAATATCAGTGTAAATGATAAGATCCAGGAGGCAATCGACAAAAAGTTTGAGAAACTGGGCAAATACTTTGCGGACGATATTAAGGCCAATATAGTGATCCATCCTGAAAAAGCCAAGGTCAAGATGGAGGCCACTATAGTCGCTAAGGGCACTATTTTCAGGGCAGAAGACGTTTCTCAGGACATCTTCGACTGTATAGACATCGTAGCTGATAAGCTTCATAGCCAGATGTCAAAATACAAGGGAAAGATGCTGAAGAGAAACAAGTCCAACGAATCGGTAAGATTCGAGATGATACCTGAATTTGAGGACCAGCATGACGAAGGCAAAGTGGTCAAGACAAAAAAATTCAGAATAACACCGATGACGGTGGACGAGGCCATCTTGCAGATGGAACTTTTACAGCATAATTTCTTCGTATTCCTCAATGTGGAGACTGACAGCGTAAGCGTCGTGTACAGAAGACAGGACAAGGACTACGGAGTTCTCAATACTACCTATTAGAATACAAGCCTCGAGTCTTACGGCCCGAGGCTTTTTATTGCGCCGAATAAAGATAAGAGCGCAAGGACGCAGAAAGGCCTTAAAAGCCATATTCTGTGTGATCTTTGAATCGAAGCTCATTACATTCTCTACTTGAAACCAACACATTTTCAAAGTATAATGTAAGATAAGGCTAAACAAAGGAAATTTCTGTATCATGGAAAACTTTTTAAATAATATAATGTCGAGTATCGGCATAACAGACGTATTGGATATATTGTTAGTCGCTTTTATAGTGTATAAGGTTTTGGGGTTCATCAGGGAGACCAGAGCTGAACAGCTGGCGAAGGGGCTTCTTGTATTGGTCGCGGCTACTGTCTTATCAAACTTTCTTCATCTGTACACGCTGCACTGGCTGTTGTCGGGACTTATGACTGTAGGTCTTATCGCAATAGTGGTCATATTTCAGCCGGAACTCAGAAGAGCCCTTGAGCATCTTGGAAGAAGCAGATTCGCCAATATAATGAATGACATAGACAAAGACGAAGCCAAGAGGATGGTGGTGGAGATAGTCAGAGCCATAGAGTCCATGTCCTCTTCAAAGACCGGCGCTCTCATGGTCATAGAAAGAGAGATAACTCTCAGCGATATAGTAGAGACGGGTACTATAATAGACGCGTCCATCTCTGCGGAGATGATAGGAAATATATTTTATGAGGGATCTCCTCTTCACGACGGAGCGTTAATACTGAGAGGCGACAGGCTGTATGCGGCAGGCTGCGTACTTCCCCTGACTCAGAACAGAGAGCTGAACAAGGAGCTGGGCACCAGGCACAGAGCCGGCATAGGAATAACAGAAAACTCCGACGCTTTGGTGATAATCGTATCTGAGGAGACCGGAGTGATTTCTATTGCTCAGAATGGCCAGCTGACAAGATTTATAGAGACAAAGAGGATAGAAAAGATCCTTCTGAGCCTCTATCTGCAAGAGGATAAAAAAGGATTCTTCACTGAAAAGATAAGCAGGGTATTCAACAGGGGAGGTAAAGATGCTGAAAAGTAAGAAATTTAATATTATCCTGGCCCTGATAATAGCTATAGCCCTTTGGGCCTATGTCCTGGGCGAGGTGAATCCGGAATCCACTACGACGGTGAAGAATGTTCCCATAAATTTCACCAATCAGGAATCGTTAGAAGATAACGGCCTGACAGTCCTTGGCAGCAGCCAGACGTCCATAAGCGTCAGCATATCGGGACAGAGGACTGCAATAACTAAAGTGGAACCCGGCGATTTCAGCGTCACCTGCGATGTGGAAGGGCTGAACAAGGGAAGCCACACTGTAAGAATCAATGTGACAGGTCCGGATAATGTAAAGATAGACCATATAAGCGTAGAGAAGATAAACGTAGATATAGACGATCTGACCACCGAGGAGAAGACGGTGGAAGTTGCCGTAAACGGCCAGGCAGGTACGGATAAAGAAGCAGATATAGTAGAAACGAATCTTGAGACCGTCAGAGTAACCGGAGCCAAGACGCTGGTAGATAAGGTGGATAAGGTGAAGGCGTCTGTCGAACTCAGCAAGATAGGAACGGAGCTTTCGACATTCAATACGGAGTTGACGCCGGTAGATAAGAGCGGAGTACAGGTACTTAATGTAAGACTCAGCAGTTCGGAAGTCAAGGTAACTGCCGTCATGCTCAGCAAAAAAACCGTCAGCCTGGAGGTTCCCGTGACCGGAACAGACTACGGCGATATAGAGAGAAGCGTTTCTGTTCCTAAGACTGTCACTATAAAGGGAACGGAAGACGATATAAAAGATATAAGCAAGATAACTTGCAGGACTCTCGATGTTTCGGGAGTTTACACCAACGATACGCTGCCCCTTGAACCTATACTTCCTGACGGAATACAGCTGAGTGATGATTCCGACGGATTGTCTGCCAAGGTGACGGTAAAAGACCTGAGTAAAAAATCTTTTGAATTTGACCAGGATGATATAGACCTTTTAAATAGACAAGACGGTTTCACTTATACGATAAGCGCCGTGACATTCAGCGCTGAGCTGACGGGAAGAGAGAGCGTGATGAGCGGCCTGACAGCCGATGACGTCACGATTTCTGCGGATGTCAGCGGTCTGGGCAGAGGAACCCATACGGTGATTCTGACGGTGACGTGCGGCAAGGATACATCGTCAGCGACGCTTTCTGTAGAAAGAGTGGAAATAACCGTCGAATAATAAAAGCGAGGAAAGAAAATGGGAAGATTATTTGGTACCGACGGCGTAAGAGGGGTAGCCAACAAGGAGCTTACTCCTGAGCTGGCATTTAATCTGGGAAAAGCAGGCACTTACGTTTTGAAAGCGAAAAACAAGAGACCGGTTGTGGTTATCGGAAAAGATACGAGAATCTCCGGGGATATGCTGGAGAGCGCTCTTACGGCAGGTATACTGGCTGTGGGAGGAAACGTCATCAAGCTGGGAGTGATACCTACACCGGCAGTGGCGTACCTGGCCAGGTATTATAATGCCGACGCAGGCATCGTCATAAGCGCGTCTCACAATACCTTCGAATACAACGGTATAAAGTTCTTCAACGGAGACGGGTATAAACTCGATGACCTATTAGAAGAAAAGATAGAAGATATTATCATAAGCAGCGTAGATGTCAACAGCCATATAACAGGAGAACTCATAGGAAGATGCCTCGAAGCTTCCGAAAATGCCGCAGATCTTTACGTCAAGCATCTGCTTGAGACTGTGGACTTCAGGCTGGACGGCGCTAAAGTGGCCTTAGACTGCGCCAACGGAGCCGCCTATGAGATAGCGGCGAAGGTATATAAGTCGCTGGGAGCTAATGTCTCAGTTATGGGAAATAAGCCTGACGGAGTAAATATAAACGGAGGCTGCGGTTCCACCCACCCTGAAAAACTGGCCGAACTTGTAAAAGCCACAGGCTCGGACGTGGGTCTGGCTTTTGATGGAGACGCTGACAGACTCATAGTCGTAGATGAAAACGGCAGCGTAGTTGACGGAGACAGAGTCATAGCCATCTGCGCCAGGATGCTGAAAGATCAGGGCAGACTCAAAGAGAATAAGGTTACGGCTACAGTCATGAGCAATATAGGCTTTCACAAAGCTATGGAGGCCAGCGGGATAGAAGTTGATGTTACCGGAGTAGGAGACAGATATGTGCTGGAGAAGATGCTTGAGACCGGATGCGTCATAGGCGGAGAACAGTCGGGACATATAATTTTCAGAGAACATACTACTACAGGAGACGGTATACTTTCTTCGCTTCAGTTCATGGGAGACTTGAAAGCCGGCGGCAAAACGCCTTCTGAGCTCGCCTCGGAGATAGAGATATTTCCTCAGGTGCTGGTTAATGCAAAGATAAATAATGACTATAAAAAAACTTATATGAAAGATCCTCAGGTGGCCAAAGCGATCTCCGATGTGGAGAGAGAACTGGCTCAGGACGGCAGACTGCTGATAAGACCTTCAGGCACAGAACCGCTGGTTCGCGTGATGGTGGAGGGCAGCGACCGAGACAGGCTGACTGTTTTAGCCGGGGATCTGGCAAAGCTTATTGAAGAAAAATTTAGGTAGGTGAAGAAAATGTGTGGTATCGTAGGATATGTAGGAAATAAAAACGCCAAGGATATAGTTATCGACGGACTCAAGAAACTGGAATACAGAGGTTACGACTCTGCCGGCATCGCAATAGTCAGAGACGGAAAATTAGAAGTGAAAAAACATGTGGGAGGCATTGCCAATCTGGAAAATCTCATAGGAGACGATCCGATGACAAGCCACATAGCCATAGGGCATACCAGGTGGGCCACTCACGGAGTACCGTCAGACGTCAACGCTCATCCTCATGTGAGCCAGGACGGAAAGATTGCCATAGTACATAACGGAATAATCGAAAATTATGTCGATCTGAAGCAGGAACTTGCCGAGAAACACGGAATAGAGTTTAAGACGGAGACCGACTCAGAAGTCATAGCTCAGCTCATCGGCGTGATATACGAAGAAAAGAAGGATCTGCTCGAATCCGTATTTGAAGCAGTGGACAGAATGAGAGGAGCTTACGCCATAGTTGCCATCGCAGAAGACGAGCCGGATAAGATGGTGGCCGTCAGGAAGGACGCACCTCTTATCGTAGGCCTTGGAAAGAAGAGCAATTTTGTGGCTTCCGATATTCCGGCGCTGCTCAAGTATGTAAAAGAGATCTATCTCATAGAAAACAATGAGACCGTCTTAGTGACGGCAGATCAGGTTACTATCTTCGACGAAGACAAGAAGAAGGTAGACAGAGCGGAAAAAGAAGGATATGAGCATTTTATGCTCAAGGAGATATATGAACAGCCCAAGGGATTGTCAGAAACTCTGGGTCGCCGCCTTGACGATACGGGAAAGATAAATCTGGAGGGCATTTCCCTTACCAGAGAAGATATAGAAAAATTCAGCAAGATATATATAGTCGCCTGCGGAACGGCGTACCATGCCGGCCTTGTGGGCAAGTACATCATAGAAAGACTGGTAAAGATTCCTGTGGAAGTAGACGTGGCTTCGGAATTCCGCTACAGAGATCCTCTGGTAGATGAAAATACGCTTTTTATCGCTATAAGCCAGTCGGGAGAAACCCTCGACACGCTGGCGGCTCTCAGAGAAGCCAAGAAAAAGGGAGCCAGAGTATTGAGCGTGGTCAATGTGGTAGGAAGCTCTGTCGCCAGAGAATCGGACGACGTGTTCTATACATGGGCGGGACCGGAGATAGCAGTAGCCTCCACCAAGGCGTACACTACCCAGCTCATGTGCATGTATATGCTGGCGTTGTATATGGGTCTGGAAAAAGGCGCTGTCACAAGAGATTATTATGACGGATTCATAAGAGATCTTAAGGACATACCGTCGAAAATGGAGGAATTCTTTAAAAAAGCGCCTCAGATAGAAGAACTTTCAAAGACTCTGTATAACAGAGAGCAGGTATTCTTCATAGGAAGAGGACTGGATTCGGCGGTTTCTTACGAAGGTTCCCTGAAACTCAAAGAAATATCGTATATAAATTCGTTTGCTATCGCCGCCGGCGAGCTCAAACATGGAACTATCGCCCTCATGGAGCCGGGAACGCTGGTCATCGCTTTAGCATGTCAGGATTTTCTGTATGAGAAGATGGTATCCAATATTCAGGAGATAAAGGCGAGGGGAGCATATGTGCTGGCTGTCGCCAAAGAGGGCAACGACGCTATCGCCGCGCAGAGCGACAAGATGGTGTATATTCCCGAATGTAGAGACGAGATAGCGCCTCTCATAAGCGTAGTACCGCTGCAGCTTTTCGCATACTATGTAGCCAAGGAGAGAGGCTGCAACATAGATAAACCTAAGAATTTAGCCAAATCAGTAACAGTGGAATAAAGACGGTTGCAGGAGAAATAAAATGGAAAAATATCAAGTGAGAGA
>OHPX01001041.1_pt1 | contig 11478 bp, 7 predicted proteins | sample 1577801 | NCBI WGS metagenome assembly OHPX01 (sample SAMEA3879584, study PRJEB24766) | human gut metagenome | biome: human-associated habitat; feature: feces | place: USA | collected 1985/1987 | reverse complement strand
TATGATTGTAAAAGATGGTGTATATGTTGAAAACAACGGAAAATATTCCAGTCTGTTTGAAAATGGCTGGCAAAATGGCAACGATAACGACAGTGGCAAAAATTCTGTTTTGACCATTGAAGGCGGTACTTTCTCTGGCGGTCTGAACACCATCAAAAATGATGATTACGGCGAACTGACCATCAATGATGGCGAATTCGCCAATGTATCACAGGCAGTCTTCTTAAATTGGAATGTCGCAGAAGTAAACGGAGGTACTTTCGCAGTTGAAAATAATGCTCAATCCGTGATTTTGAATGGCTATCTTAATGGTACAATGGATCAAGGACAACTGACCATTCATAACGGTACCTTTACTGCAAACGAAAGTGGTGCTTTTATCAAAACTATGGGCGGAAGTAAAACAACTGGTGAGATTGAAATTAACGGTGGAAATATTACCGGTGACATTGTTTTAAACGATGTAACTGACGGTGCAACCGTAACCGTTGCTGATGGTGTTACTATCAACGGCAATGTCCAGAATGACGGTCTCACTGATGTAACGGTAACCGGTGCAACCATAAATGGTAATCTTACCAACAATGGTACTGGTTCTATTTCTGTGACTGACACAAAAGTAAGTGGTAATGTTTCTAACTCCCAAAACGGTAAAATGGCTATCATCGGAAGCGACGTTGGTTCTTACAACAATGCGAACAACAATATTACCTTTATTGACAGTACACAAAAAGGTGAAGAAATTCCAAATACAGCAGAAGGCAGTGTTGCAATGATCGGAGCTTCGACTTATTCCTCATTGGGTGAAGCAATTAAAGCGGTTCAGGCAGGCGATATCATTCATATCTTGAAAGATGTTCCGGATGCAGCTGGCATTACAGTCTCTTCTGACAAGCAGTTTACCGTTGACTTTGGCGGACATACATACACCTTGAAAGATCCCGGAGCTGGTTCTCCGGGTACAGAAACCAATGGTTTCCAATTATTACAAAATTCTGACATTACTTTCAAAAACGGAACCATCCGCATTGCGGAGGGAACAACTTCCATCAGCCGTATCATTCAGAATTACGCAAATCTGACCTTGGAAGATATGCATTTTTACGCAGAAAATCAAGCTGGTAGTCTGGACTATCCTCTGAGCTTCAACAACGGCAGCATCACTTTCAAGGGAGATACCGATATTATCACACCCGCTGAGAACAATATCGCTTTCGATGTCTGCCAGTTCAGTAATTATCCGAACGTCACCGTTACTTTTGATGAAAGTTATACCGGCACCATTAATGGACGTATTGTATATGACAGTCCTAACGCAAGTACACACAAACTATATATAAAAGGGAATGGTACCTTCGGTGTTATTGAATACAGCTCAAAAAATACTGAAGAAGCGGCAAAGAATGGGATTGAGGTTACCAGCGGTAACTTTGCTCAGCCTGTCAATGAAGACTACCTGGCAGATGAAGTAAAAGCCAAGCTGGAAAGTAATTCCAATACAGAAGCTCCTTTCAGCTACTATACAAGTCTGGAAGATGCCCTGAAAGCAGCTCAACCCGGTGATAAAGTAACCGAGGTAAACCCTACTCCAGATGAAGCGCAGTACACCATCACACTGAAATATAACGATGGTACAACACCTGATAGTGTATACACAGTCAGTGAAAATACAGCTATCACCTTGCCTACTCCTAGCCGTTCTCATTATTCCTTTGAAGGATGGTATAATGGAAATAACCTTGTTGAATCTCCTTATACAGTGACAGAAAATGTTGAACTGACAGCAAAATGGCATAGAACTTCCTCCGGCGGCGGTTCTTCTCACCGTTACGACGGCTACATCACAGTCATCGACTCCAAGAACGGTGACGTTTCTGTCAGCGACACATGGGCAGACGAAGACGATAAGATCACACTGACCATCACACCTGACAAAGGCTACGAAGTTGACAAAATCGAAATCGTTGACGACGAAGGCGACAAAATCGACGCAAAGAAAGTAGAAGACAAAGACAACAAATACACCTTCCGCATGGCAAACTGTGACGTAACTGTTACTGTAACATTCAAAGAAGAAGGCAAGACAACAGAAGATACAGACAAAGAAGAAGATAAGGACGACGAAACAACAGAAAACACAGATCTGAACTTCACAGACGTTTCTTCTTCTGACTGGTTCTTCAAAGGCGTGGAATACGTTGTGGATAAAGGTATCATGAGCGGCGTTTCCGAAAATCAGTTCGACCCCAGCGGCAAACTGACACGCGCAATGCTGGTACAGATGCTTTACAACATGGAAAGCCGTCCCGCATGTGATGCTGAAAACGCATTCATCGACGTTCCCGTTGGTCAGTGGTACACAGACGCAGTTATTTGGGCAAATGACGCGAAGATCGTCAGCGGCATGGGCGAAGGCCTGTTCGCTCCTAACATGGAAATTACCAGAGAACAGATGGTAGCTATGCTGTACAACTACGCAAAATACAAAGGCTATGATGTAACTGCTTCCGCAGACCTGTCCACATTTGCTGACAACGCAAGTGTATCCGCATGGGCACAGCCTGCAATGCAGTGGGCAGTAGCTGAAGGCTACATCAGCGGCATGGGCGACAACCAGCTGGCTCCTCAGGGCACAGCAACCAGAGCAGAAATCGCTTCCGTAATCATGCGTTTCATGGAAGCAACTGCTGAAACCGCAGAATAATCATACGATCTATAAGAGATAGTTGAACTTTCACCTCAACTCGCACAATATATAAAGGGACAGCCTCCTTTCCATAGGGCATATGCTCTTTCCCCATAGGAAGCTGTCCGCTATCTCTCACAAAAAAACCGGAAACACCTGATCTTTTCAGGTATTTCCGGTTTTTTATTTTTAATCAAAATCAATAGGAATGGTTTTTCCTGGCGCAAAGGCGTAGATATAACATGCCTTCACAGGCAGATCCGTTACCCGTTCCAAAGCTTCTTTATAAAGCCGCAGCTGAATTTTATATTTTTCACGGAAAGCATCTTCCTGCCAAAGTCGGTCACTTTTATAGTCCACCAGCACAACTGCATTTTCTTCCACGAAATAACAGTCGATAATACCATTAATCTGGATAAATTCCTCCATATTCCGATAAATATCATCAAGAAAAACTTCTTTTGGCTCCACAAGCATAGCAAAAGGCTGTTCTTTATGGATTTCATCCGCCTTCTGCATCCGTTTTGCCAAATCAGAAGCAAAGAAAGCCAAAAGCTCTTTTCGGCGAATGGCGGCTCTTTCTTCTTCCGTCAATCTGCCCTGCTGCTGCAATTCTGCCAGCAGTTCTTCCAAAGTATCGGCATCATAGATTTTCCGCAGGTCTGCCGCCTCCATAACCGTATGCATTGCTGTACCGATTTCTGAAGCTGTCAGCCCCTCTTTTTTCTGTCCAAACTGAGGAATCTGCAATTCCTGTGGCATAGGTGCTTCTTCACCGGAAATTTCCGCCTGATACCGCCGTTTGATTTCAGAAATGGAAACTTTTGTAGGCAGCATGGTTGCTGTTTCATAGTCATACTTCCATGACAATATACGGAAAATCTCCTCTTTTCTGCCACTGTAATCCGGTTCTGTATCCCAGCTTTCAAAGACGTTCTGCTGTTCTTCCGCCAGTTCCTGTTTTTCCTGCTCTGTTCCGTAAATATCACCCTTTTCCAAAAAGGTGAATTTCCATTTGGATGGTTCATCCAAAAACTGTTGTGCCTCTCCTCGATCTGTTGGTTCCCAAGGCTCCGGCAATACCCTTGCCTGAGGATTGCGCAGAAGCGCAGGCATAATCCAATCCAGATAGTTTCTTCCTCGGCGCAGACGAAATACAGACAGCAATTCTCCGGTACTGTCTGCTGTTTCCGCCCATTTTTCCATGGATTTTTGCAGGTTGCGCACTGTTCCCGTCAAAATCAGTTTTTCCTTTGCTCTAGTCAACGCTACATATAATACACGCATTTCCTCCGAAAAGTTTTCCTGCTTGATGGCTTCTGCCAAAGCGGTTTTAGACAAAGTGCGATAAGAAGCTCTATGGTCTAAATCCATATAGTCCATACCATATCCCCACTCCTGGTGGGTAATGACAGCGGCACGGGTATCAGATTCGTTGAACTGTTTTCCCAGGTCTGCCACAAAGACCACAGGGAATTCCAACCCCTTACTTTTATGTATGGTCATGACACGCACCAGATCATCCGCTTCGCTTTGGAGTTTTGCGGCGGAGGATTCTGTTTCCGCCGTTTTCATATCCTCCACAAAGCGAATAAAATGGAACAGCCCTTTTCCGCTGTTATTTTCATACGTTTCCGCTTTTTCCAGCAAAAGCCGCAGGTTTGCCTGCCGCAGACTGCCGCCGGGTGTCATGCCCGCATAATCATAATATCCTGTCTGCTGATAAAGATACCGCAGCAATTCACAAAGGGACAATTCCTTCGCTGTTTCCCGCCAATCCAGCAAGTCCCCTTGGAAGCGTTCCAGTTTTTCCAGAATTTCCTCTTCTGCCCCCTCTGCAAGATACCGCAGGACACATTCATAAAACAGTCCATCGCCGCCAAAAAGGCGGATTTCCGTCAAAGCATCGGCACTGATGCCATACAGGGGCGAATGGAGCACAGAAAGCAAGGGAATATCCTGATAGGGATTGTCAATAAGGCGGAGGAAATTCAAAACGGTATCAATTTCCGGCACATCAAAGTATCCTTCTGCCGTTTCCGCATAATACGGAATGCCTTCTTTACCGAAAATGTCATCCAACGTTGTGCCCCAACTGCGGATACTCCGCACCAGAACTGCCACATCCCGATATTCCATGGGACGATAGCTTTCCAGTCCTCGGTCATAGACCTGATAGCCAGCCTTCATCATTTCTCTGATCTTTCCAGCAATCATGGTGGCTTCCATCTGCCGTTTATCCAGTTCTTCCAATTCTGTCAGCTGCTCTTCTGTCTCTTCCGAGGACAAATCCAACAGCATCATTTCATTTTCGCCGCCGCAAAGCCCATCGAAGACAGGGAAATCCGCTCCGGCATACAATGCAGCTTCGTCATTATAATCCACATCCCCAAAGGCTTCTGACATTGTCTGACGGAAAATGAAGTTGATGCCATCCAGCACATTTTTCCGGCTCCGGAAGTTTTTGGATAGTATGATTTTTCTGGTTTTACCGCCTTTCTCCACAGGATAGGTGCGGTATTTCTCATTGAACAGCTGGGGCATAGCAAGGCGGAAACGGTAAATGCTCTGCTTCACATCCCCTACCATAAAACGGTTATTATTCCCCTCATAAGCACCGGATACCGCTGTCAGCAGCATTTCCTGCACCACGTTGCTGTCCTGATACTCGTCGATCATGATTTCATCATACTTTTGCTGCATCTGTTTTGCGGCGTCTGTGGGGATAATGTTGTCTTTGGTACTGCCAGGTTCTGTGAGGATTTGCAGGGCAAAATGTTCATAGTCATTGAAATCCAGCCAGAGTTTTTCTTTTTTCGCCTGTGCAAAGGCTTCCGCAAAACGGATGACTGTTTCCGACAGAGCTTTGGCAATAGGATACAGAGAGAAAATGAGTTTTGTCTGTGTTTCTGCTCCATAGCAAAAATAAGTTTCTCCTAATTTACCGATAGCCGCCTTGGCTTCGTTCCGCAGATTCTTCACCCACTCCGCTGTATCTTTATCCTGACCACGGTAAGCAGGCATACGGGCAAAATCAACGGCAACATAGGCTTGATGCCAATCTGCGTAACAAGGATTATCCAGCGCCTGCCGCAGGGCTTTTACACCTTCCAATTCCGCCTCCAGACGTTCTCCATAGGCAGTAAATTCCCCATTGCCACAGATGCGGTCATAAGCCTTCTGCAAGTTATACAGGGCATAGTCCACCCCATTTGTGATGCCTTCTCCAATGAGTGGCATCCATGCGCACTGGTCAATGCTATCTCCTTCTGCCATATAAAACTGCTCTGCCATCTTCCGCAGAAGATTTTCCGGGTCAGGATACCCCTGAGAAAAGGTATAGATCTGCAAAATCAAATCTTTTAGACGCTGATCCCCTGTATTTTCTCCATAGGTTTCCAGCAGACGAAGAAAGCCTTCATCCTCTGCTTCATAAAGGGTTTCAAACAATTCTCCCAGAACATCTTTTTGCAGCAGCGCAATTTCTGCCGGATCTGCTGTTTTCACTGCCGGGTCAATATCCAGTCTGTCATAATACTCCCGAATGACTTGCAGACAAAAAGCATGGATGGTTTTGATGTCTGCCCGACTCAAATAGGTGAGCTGGTTTTGCAAATGGACATCATCAGGCTTTTCTTCCAGTTTTTTTGTAATGGCGGCACCGATTCGCTGACTCATTTCCGCTGCTGCTGCTTTTGTAAAAGTTACCACCAGCAAACGGTCAATATCCAGCGGTTCTTCTTCAGCGGTAATCCGCTGGATGATTCGCTCTACCAATACGGCTGTTTTGCCGCTGCCTGCCGCCGCGGAAACGAGAATATCGCTTCCTCTTGCGTCAATGGCTTCTTTCTGCTGTGTTGTCCACTTTGCTCCCACGCTGTTTCACCTCATCTTTTCTTACGAACCAGACGCCTTTTGCAGCCGGATATGAAAAGGCACATACCCCACAAAAGACGCCATAAAGCTACTGTAAGAATTATACCAGAAGTTCAGCAAAAACGCCAATGTCTGAGGTGTCATCTCAATGGTATGAAAGAGATACCTGGCCGTGGTACGGGCAAATAAATCCGCAAAACCGCTTTGATACAGACTGGCGCAGCGGTACAGGATATCTGCCATCTGGCGCTCTTTTTCGTCCAGTTCATACACCCTTGCCATTGCCGCGGACATTTCTTCCCAGTCCAATTGTTTTTTTCTGCGGCGCACCACACGGATGGTATGGTGGATGCCAGCCAGCTTGAAAAACCGCTTGCCGCTTTCCAGATCCAGCCGTTCCACATTGGCTCTGAAATAATTCTCCCGGCTGAAATCCAGCAAGAACATCTCATAGCCATCGGCTACGGTGCTTTCGATACACTGCATGTAATATGCTTCATAAAAAGGTGTTTCCTGTGCCGCCCGGGCAAGATAGCTTTCTTTCTGCCCTTCCAGATAAAGGGTAACAGGGTCCTGTTTCTGTCTGATATGTAACTGCATGAAAATTCCTCCTTCTTTTCTATTGTAAAAGAAAGCAGACCTGTCCACGGGAAATTTTCACCGCAAATGACAACAAAAAAAGAGTGTTTTCGCATGTTGACAAAACACTCTTTTTTGAAAGAACAGGCGACTGTGCACCGCCGCCCGCTTTTTGTACTGTCTGATCCCGGAGGGTATCAGCAGTTACCGCAGTTGTTCAGCTGACCACCGCAGTTGTTGTTGCCGCAGCAGCACAGCAGGATCAGAATCCACAGCCAGGAATTGTCATTGCCACAGCCGCAGTTGCTGTTGTTGTTATTGCCGCACAGGCACAACAGCAGAATTACCCAAATGAAACTGTCATTACCGCAACCACCAAATCCACACATAATAAAAATACCTCCTTAAGTAAATTGTATCGACTTACAATTTAATCTTATGAGGTATTTTTTGCTTTCTTGCCTGTCTACTTAAAATTTTTTATCGGGGAAGCTGCAGATCTGAAACCAGAATGTCCACAGTAAACCCACCCATTTCGTCCATAAGACTGACCATGGTGATGTGTTCCGCATCATGGAAGTACAGCAGATGGCTCATGCCTTTATTCTCTGCCAGACCTTCCAGCTGGCTTTCCAACACTTCCATACCTGCCGCCAGATACGCTCTGGCAATGCGTGCCGCTGTTTCCTGTCCATCCGGATGGGCAGCAAAAACTGCTTTTACTTTCTGTTCCATATTGTGCCGCCTCTTTTCTCAGGAATTGCCGTTCTTTTCATGGAGCATTTTTTCCAGTTCGTCAATAAAACTGTTGATGTCCTTAAACTGACGGTATACGGATGCGAAGCGTACATAAGCCACTTCGTCCAGATCTTTCAGCCGTTCAATAACCATATTGCCCAGCTGTTTGCTTTCCACTTCTCTTTCACCGCTGCCTGCCAGTGTATTTTCAATATCATCCACCAGCTTCTGAATCTGCTGAGCGGTGACAGGGCGTTTATTGCAGGATTTCATGATCCCGTTCTGAAGTTTTGCCTTATCAAAAATTTCTCTTGTGCCATCACGCTTGATGACAGTGATGGGGATCATATCCACCCTTTCATATGTGGTAAAACGTTTGCCGCATTTTTCGCAGACTCTGCGGCGGCGAATAACGGAATTATCGTCCTGCGCCCGAGAATCAATTACCTTCGTATCCGCAAAATTACAAAAAGGACATTTCATGCCCAATCCTCCTCCTGTGTTTCTCAATTTCTCTGGTTTTTAGTATAAAGCAGAACAGCCCGCAGGTCAAGCACAAAGGGCAGTTTCCGTCCTAGGGGGTCTCATCCCGTTCCATGCTGTCCGCATCCACTTCCACCAGTATGATATCATCGCCGATACGGCGGATACAGCGCCACGGGATATAGTAGGCTCTGCCTCTGCCAAAGGGGTTCCAACGGCAGCCTTCCACGGGGATAATCAGTGTACGTATCTTCCCGGAAGGAATATCCAATTCCAAATCTCCCACAAAACCCAGCCGCCTGCCATCACAAATATTGATGACTTCTTTTTCCTGCAAATCGGAGAATTTTTCCATCAACTTTTCCTCCTTTTTGGTCTTATTTTACTTTATGCCTTGCCTGGAAAAATACTTGCACAAAAATCAAAAAGTGTGACTTTTGCCCCTTGACGCTCTTTGGAAATCGTAATACAATATATGCACGATATCACCGCACAAAAATCAATATATTGTATTTCTTTAGAGTCGAAAAGCCCATGGTTTCAGTCATGGCGCTCTGTGCGGACGAAAAAAAACTTACAGCCGATAGGTGGATTGAGGCAGAAAGAGGGATTGACATGATTACAACGATTACGAAACGAGATGGACGAGTGGCATTTTTTGACATCAATAAAATCGCCAATGCCATCGAAAAAGCCTTTCAGGCAACCAGCGGTACAAAAAGCTATGCAACTTGCCTGGAAATGGCACAGGAAGTATCTGATTATTTTGAAAAAGAAAATATTGATTCCCCTTCTGTTGAACAAATTCAGGACAGAGTGGAACGGGTACTCATTGATCATGGCTTTGTGCAGACCGCAAAAGCCTATATCTTGTATCGCGCGGAACGTACCCGTATCCGTAACATGAATGACCGCCTCATGAAAACATTTGAGGATATCACATACAAAGACGCAACAGACAGTGATATCAAGCGTGAAAATGCCAATATCGACGGCAATACAGCCATGGGTTCCATGCTGAAATACGGCTCTGAAGGGGCAAAACATTTCTACGAATCTTATGTGCTGAACCCGAAACACTCTGAAGCGCACCGCAACGGAGATATTCACATCCACGATTTGGATTTCTATACACTGACCACAACATGTTGTCAGATTGACCTCTTAAAACTTTTTGAAGGCGGTTTCTCCACAGGTCATGGTGTACTGAGAGAACCCAACAGCATTGCAAGCTATGCTTCTTTGGCATGTATCGCCATCCAGTCCAACCAGAACGATCAGCACGGCGGTCAGTCTGTACCCAACTTTGATTACAGCATGGCTCCCGGTGTTGCAAAGACATATAAAAAACGCTATCGTTCCAATCTGGCTTCCCTCATTGAAGTGATGGATAGCGAAGAACATGCTAAGGCGATGAAAGAAGCTTTTGTGAAGCTGGAAGATATGGGTCTGATACCTACACTGGACAAAAACGAAACATATGATGCGGAAGAAGCCAAACTGGCGGAAGAAATCGGCATCCCTGTGGAAATCTATCAGAAAGCACACGCTTTCACTGTAAAAAAATCCACAGAAGAAACAGACAAAGAAACATATCAGGCAATGGAAGCGCTGCTGCACAACCTGAATACCATGCACAGCCGTGCCGGCGCACAGACACCATTCTCCTCTATCAACTATGGTATGGACACTTCCACAGAAGCTAGAATGGTTATGAAAAATATGCTGCTGGTAACAGAAGCAGGCCTTGGTGACGGGGAAACAGCCATCTTCCCTATCCAGATTTTCCGTGTGAAAGAAGGCGTCAACTTTAATCCCGGCGAACCCAACTACGACCTGTTCAAACTGGCATGCCGTGTCAGCGCAAAGCGCCTGTTCCCCAACTTCTCTTTCCAGGATGCACCTTTCAACCTGAAATACTACAAAGAAGGTCATCCCGAAACAGAAATTGCTTACATGGGCTGCCGTACACGTGTTATGGCAAATGTTCATGACCCCGAAAAAGAAATCACACCAGGCAGAGGCAACCTGAGCTTCACCAGCATCAATCTGCCCAGAATCGCCATCATGGCTAATAAGAACATTGACTGGTTCTTCAACGAACTGGATCACAAAACAGATCTGGTTGTGGAACAGCTGCTGGAACGTTTTGAAATCCAGGCAAAGAAAAAAGTACACAACTATCCTTTCCTCATGGGCGAAGGCATCTGGATCGACAGCGATAAACTGGGCTGCAATGACGAAGTACGTGAAGTGCTGAAAAACGGTACTCTTTCCGTTGGCTTCATCGGTTTGGCAGAAGCACTAAAAGCCCTCATCGGCGTACACCACGGCGAAAGCGAAGTGGCACAGAACCTTGGTCTGGACATCATCAGCCATATGCGCAACCGTCTGGATGCACTGTCTCAGAAAACAAAACTGAACTTTACCCTGCTGGCAACACCTGCGGAAGGTCTGTCCGGCAGATTTGTGGAAATCGACCGGAAACGTTTCGGTTCCATCGAAGGCGTAACCGATCGGGAATACTATACAAACAGTTTCCACATTCCTGTATACTACCCTATCAGCGCTTATAAGAAAATCCAGCTGGAAGCACCTTATCACGCACTGACAAATGCAGGTCATATCACTTATGTGGAACTGGACGGCGATCCGTCTACAAACCTGGATGCTTTCGAAAAGATTATCCGTTACATGAAAGCTCAGGGCATTGGTTACGGATCCATCAACCATCCCGTTGACCGCGACCCTATCTGCGGCTACAACGGCATCATCGGCGATACTTGCCCCAAATGCGGCAGAAAAGAAGATGAAGGCGAAGTAGGCTTCCAGAGAATCCGTCGTATTACAGGTTATCTGGTAGGTACACTGGATCGTTTCAATAACGCAAAACGCGCAGAAGTACGCGACAGAGTGAAACACTCCGTTGTAACAGAAGTAAAACTGACACCAAAGGAAGATTGATATGAGAATCAAAATCAGCGGCGTTGTCAACGATTCCATCGTTGACGGCGCAGGCTTTCGCTTAACGGTATTTACACAGGGCTGCCACCATAATTGTCCGGGCTGTCACAATCCTCAGACCCATGACCCAGAAGGCGGCTTCTGGTCTGATA
>OHPX01001031.1_pt1 | contig 11533 bp, 9 predicted proteins | sample 1577801 | NCBI WGS metagenome assembly OHPX01 (sample SAMEA3879584, study PRJEB24766) | human gut metagenome | biome: human-associated habitat; feature: feces | place: USA | collected 1985/1987 | reverse complement strand
AAACATGTAGAGAAACTATATTGTGAACCTACCGGAAACTTCCAGCACAACCCGGAGCCGCTTGAAAAGAATCTCGGAGACATCATGAACTTGATGAAAGGGGGAAAAGCGGATGTGGCATTTGTGGTAGACCCTGACGTTGACCGTCTGGCAATGATTTGCGAAAACGGTGTGATGTACGGTGAAGAATATACATTGGTTACTGTTGCCGACTATGTGCTGAAGCATACTCCGGGCAATACGGTATCCAACTTGAGTTCTACTCGTGCCCTGCGTGATGTAACCCGTAAATACGGTATGGAATACAATGCTTCTGCCGTTGGCGAAGTAAACGTTGTAACGAAGATGAAAGCAACCAATGCTGTTATCGGTGGTGAAGGAAATGGTGGAGTGATCTATCCTGCCAGCCATTACGGACGTGACGCTTTGGTAGGTATCGCTTTATTCCTTAGCCATCTGGCTCACGAAGGAAAGAAGGTAAGCGAACTTCGCGCTACTTATCCTCCTTACTTCATTGCGAAGAACCGTGTCGATCTGACTCCGGAAATTGACGTGGACGCTATTCTCGCTAAAGTGAAGGAAATCTATAAGAATGAGGAAATCAACGATATCGACGGTGTGAAGATTGACTTCGCAGACAAATGGGTACATTTGCGTAAGAGTAATACAGAACCGATTATCCGTGTATATAGCGAAGCTTCTACTATGGAGGCTGCCGAAGAAATCGGACAGAAGATAATGGATGTAATCAATGAATTGGCGAAGAAATAATTAATCGCCTGTCTTATAGTAGAAACGCGGATTAACGCAGATTGTCGCAAAGAAGAGTTACGATTTGCGATGATTGCATTGGTCCGCGTTTTAATGTTTGGTTGTCAAACCATAAATCGATGCCTTGAGTAGGGTAATCATAACTTTCGAACAGACATAGTAAGTGTTCGTTGCTGCTTTTCAATGTAGTTTCCGCCTGTGTTTTTTATCCGAAGAAACAATTACTTGGATAGAGAAGGTATAAGAGAGACTTTTTGCAATTCTTCTTCGAAGTTGGGAGTGAAAATCCCTTTGCCCAGATTCTCTTTTATTTCTTCAACTGTCCAGAACCGTCCGCCATCCAGTTCGTCACTGGGATGAATTTCTCCGTCATAAACGGTCTTGTGGACAAAGACAAGCTCCTTTTCACATTCGGACTCGAATACATAGCTGGTAAGCCGTTCGGGAGTGAAATCTGTGATACCTAATTCTTCATTTGCTTCTCGACTGAGAGCGATATCTACGCTTTCACCCAAATCAATATGTCCGCCTACGGCTGTATCCCATTTTCCCGGTTGGATATCTTTCCATTCGGGACGCTTCTGTAGATACAAGTCTCCGTTGGCATTGAATATATGAAGGTGGACGACCGGGTGGAGCAACTTGCTGCCGCTATGACATTCTCCGCGTGTAGCGGTTCCGGTGATATTTCCCTGCTCATCTACGATAGGGAACATTTCTTGGTTATTATCGCTCTGTGCCATTGTTTTTGTATTCGGGGGATTATGGTATTAATAAAGAAGAGTCTCCATAACTAAGGAAACGGAAATCGTGGCTTAAGGCATAGTCGTAGATCGTCCGCCAATTGCCTTTTACAAAAGCGGAAACCAAAAGCAGCAGGGTACTTTGAGGCTGGTGGAAATTGGTGACCATCGCCTTTACGATTTTATAATCATATCCCGGTGCTATGATAATCTGAGTACTGGTGTGAAGTGTTTCCATGCCGTGGCGGTCGAGATACCCCAGTATTTTCTGCAGGGCAACTACCGGAGGTATCTGGTCGTACTTCTCGTAAGGTTGCCATTGTCTGACGTGTAGTTCCTCTTCCGTTGCGTCCGGATTCTCTGCGAGAGTGACTCCGATATGGTAAAGGCTTTCAAGTGTTCTCACAGAAGTTGTTCCTACGGCGACAGCACAACCGTCATGGTCGATCAGTTTCTTGATGGTACTCCGGTTGACTGATATGTATTCCGTATGCATCTCGTGACCTTCAATCTCTTCACTCTTTACAGGTTTGAAGGTTCCCGCACCTACGTGCAGGGTCAGTTCTTCAAGTTCGATTCCCTTCTCTTGCAGTGTATCCAATACCTGTGGAGTGAAATGTAGTCCGGCCGTAGGGGCGGCGACTGATCCTTTTATCTTCGAATAAACCGTCTGATAAGTTTCTTTATCACTCTCTTCCGTATTCCGATTCAAATAGGGTGGAATAGGAAGTTCTCCGAATACTTCAAGAATATCGGCAAAAGTAACTTCCGCATTATTCCAGGTGAAGTCTACCCAATGGCTGGTCCCTCTGCATTCTCCTCTCGTTGCGGTCAGAGTGATGGAAAATCCTTTCACTGTCATTTCCCGTTTCAGTTCCCCGTCTTTCCATTTCTTCAGATTGCCGATCATGCACAGCCATGCGGCGTGTTCCGTCTGCTGGAAGTTCAGTACATAATCATTGGGCTGAATCGGCTCAAGGCAGAACACTTCAATCAATGCACCTGTTTCTTTCCGAAAATGAAGACGGGCCTGGATGACTTTCGTGTTATTGAATATCATCAGGCTTCCTTTAGGCAAGTAATCAGGTAAAGAAGTAAAAATGTCTTCGTTCACTTCACCGTGGTGGTAGATCAGTAATTTGGACTGGTCGCGAACGGGCAACGGAAACTTGGCGATACGTTCATCCGGCAACGGATAGTTGTATTCACTGATTCGGATATGTTTCGGATCTTCTTTCATTACTATAGGGCTATTCTTGATAAATACGGGTTTATTGTTCCAAATGTGTTCCTCTAAAAAATAAATCAGCCACTTACTGTTTGTAAATGGCTGATTCTCAATGTCGGGGTGACTGGATTCGAACCAGCGACCACACGCCCCCCAGACGCGTACTCTAACCGGGCTGAGCTACACCCCGAATTGCGGATGCAAAAGTAGTGCTTTATTTTTAATTAGCAAATAAATTCTTTGAATTTTATTGTGCGGTGATTTTTTTTGTGCGGTTTTAAATCTTTTCTTATGTTTGGTAAAGGATAAATGAGGTATGGCAGGTTTAAAGTGTCGAGGTACGGATAAACAATTCACCAGTAGTTTTGTTTATGAATTAATGTAAATAACAGGTATATTATTTCTGTAGAATAATACCATAATTCCACTGATAGTGCTTTGGTATAAGGGGATGTTATACATTTGTAGAAAAGACTAGTTTAGATTAGAAAGGCGTTAAATGTTAGACATTAATAATACAGAGACATTAGAGATATATGTTTTGGGTGATGACTTTAAATTTTACCAGAATCTAAAATACCTTCCTCTGACTTCCTATCCTTCCAATATCCAATCTGCTTTGATTGTATATAGTTTGAGGGGAAAAGCGAAACTTACTGTACATGAGGACGTACATTGGATACAGCCGAAGGAACTGATAATACTGTTGCCCGGACAGTTTGTCTCATTTAGTGATCCTAGCGAAGATTTCTTGACTGTAACAATGGTCATATCATCTTCCTTGTTTAGCGATGCGTTAAGTGGAGCTCCCCGATTTTCTCCACATTTTTTCTTTTATATGCGAAACCATTATTGGTATTCGCAGACGGAATCTGATGTTCTTCGGATCTATAATTTTCTGGGGATGATAAAAGGAAAAGTTACATCTCAGGATATATATAGACGGGAACTGATAGTTCATCTGCTGCGATATCTGTATCTCGAGCTGTTCAACGCTTATCAGAAGGAAGCTACTTTGAAGACTGATAGGAAAGATATACGTAAGGAAGAGTTGGCTAATAAATTCTTCGAGCTTATCATGAAGCATTTTAAAGAGAATAAGGATGTGGCCTTTTATGCGGATAAACTCTGTATCACTTCCAAATATCTGACTATGGTTATCAAGGAGACGAGCGGAAAGTCTGCGAAAGACTGGATCGTTGAATACGTCATACTGGAAATAAAAACACTGTTGAAGAATACAAATATGAATATTCAGGAGATAGCCATTAGGACAAATTTTGCCAACCAGTCTTCGCTAGGACGTTTCTTCAGAAAACATACGGGAATGTCGCTTTCTCAGTATCGAATGTCTCACTTGGGCTAAGGGAATTAAATTCCCATACACTCACGGTAAAAGTCCAACATTTCAAAGATGGTATCCTTATCGGCAGTCTGGTTGATACAGATGTCTCCGATGTCTTTCAATAATGTGAAATTAATTGTTCCTGAAGTATTTTTTTTGTCATGTGTCATGAATGCGTATAGTTGTTCATATTTCTTGCAGTCGAAAGTGAATACTCCATAATTGTCTTTGATAAACCGGATTGTCTGTCTCATTTTCTCTTTCGGAAAACCGACTTTAGTATGGGACAGGTACAATTCACATACAATTCCCCAGGCGACTGCATAACCATGCAGTACCGGACGGTTTTCCGCCAATGCCATGCTTTCGAATGCGTGTCCTACCGTATGCCCCAGGTTTAATGCTTTACGAATGTTACGTTCGAAGGGATCCTGTTCCACTATTTCTTCTTTCACTTGCACCGACTTGCCAACCAGCCTTTTGAGAGCGGCATAGTCGATATTGATGGTATCGAAACTGAGTAACTCTGCCCAATGTTCTACGTTGCTGATCAAACCGTGTTTCAGCATTTCTGCATATCCGGAAAAGAAGTTATGCGCATCCAGTGTGCGCAGGAATTCTGTTTCGAGTAGCACACTGTTGGCCGGAAAAAATGAGCCGATCTCGTTCTTCAGTCCGTTGAAGTTGATTCCTGTTTTACCGCCGACAGACGCGTCCACCATAGCCAATAGGGTAGTGGGTATATTGATATAAGCAATACCACGTTTGAAAGTGGCTGCGGCAAAGCCACCCAAATCCGTAACCATCCCCCCTCCGAGATTGATAAGCAGAGAGTGGCGGGTAGCTCCTTGCGTGCTTAATGCCATCCAGACGGAAGCGAGTGTTTCCAGAGTTTTATGCACATCTTCTGCTCCGATACAGATTTCTACAGCATCTTTCAACAGCCCCGATTCCTTTAGAGAGGGGAGACAAAGACGCTGGGTATGCTCGTCTGTGAGGACGAATAATTTGTCATGCGGACATAGCTCAATGGCACGACCGAGGCTCGTTTCCAAGCTTTCGCAGAGAATAACTTCTTGTTTACTCATGATTCTTTTGCTTTTTTACTCTGCAAATGTATATAAAATATCTTTTTTTACTTACTTTTGTCTCATTAAAACGTTTAATCATGAAAGCATTATTACCTGTATATTGTCGTCCTTTAGGATATGTTGTCTTGTTGGTAGCTCTGTTTATCCCTTTTATTTTGGTGATGCAGGGAGTAGTAACTGATACTAATTTGCTGTTTTATAAAGAATGTACAAAGTTGTTGATGATGGCAGGATGCTTGTTGATAATCTTTGCATTGAGTAAGAATGAAAGCCGTGAAACGGAGCAAATCCGGAATTCGGCTGTTCGTAATGCTATCTTTTTGACATTCTTGTTCGTCTTTGGTGGTATGTTGTGGCGTGTTATGCAAGGAGATGTGATAAACGTCGATACTTCCTCTTTCCTTACTTTTCTGGTTTTTAATGTGCTTTGTCTGGAGTTTGGTCTGAAAAAAGCGCTTGTTGATCGATTCTTTAAAAGATAATTTTCTTTTCAATTAAACCTTTTGCGATTCGATTTGTCAAAAAGACATTGTTATTGCTACTAATATAATCGTAAATAAGGTAAATGAAAAGATTTTCAGCAGGGTTGGTGCTGATGTTGCTATGCACCTTCTCAATTTTTGCACAGAATAAGGTTATTACCGTTTCGGGACGTGTGGTGGAATCCGATACTAAAGAGCCCGCAGCGCAGGCTACAGTTCAATTGCTATCATTACCTGATAGTGCTTATGCCGCCGGTATAGCCAGTAGTAACCAGGGATGGTTTACTCTCCCCAAAGTAAAAGCCGGAAAATATGTGTTGAAAGTTTCCTATATTGGATTCCGAACCAAGCTCGTACCGGTACAATTATCTGCTAACGCCACTGATAAAAAATTGGGAACCATTACATTGGACCCTGATGCTGTCATGCTGAAGGAAGCGGTGATTACTGCCGAAGCTCCGCAGGTGGTCGTGAAAGAAGATACGCTGGAATATAACTCAACAGCTTACCGTACTCCCGAAGGGGCGATGCTCGAAGAGTTGGTGAAGAAACTTCCGGGAGCAGAAATAGACGATGACGGTAACGTCAAAATCAATGGTAAAGAAGTAAAGAAGATTATGGTGGATGGTAAAGAGTTCTTTGGCCGTGATGTGAAAACCGGATTGAAGCACTTACCGGTCAACATGATCGACAAACTGAAAACATACGATAAAAAATCGGACTTGGCACGTGTTACCGGAATAGATGACGGAGAAGAAGAAACTGTTCTTGACCTGAAAGTGAAGAAAGGTATGAATCAAGGTTGGTTTGGTAATGCAAGTGTTGCCGGTGGTACAGAAGATCGTACGGAAGCAACTTGATGTTGAATCGTTTTGTCGATAATAGCCAATTCTCTTTAATCGGTTCTGCTAATAATGTGAACGATCAGGGATTCTCCGGTGGAGGTGGCGGACCTCGTTTCCGGAACAGCAATGGTTTGACTGCTACCAAGATGTTAGGGGCTAACTTTGCTACCCAGACTGAAAAATTGGAACTGGGAGGTAGTGCCCGTTATAATTTCAGTGATCGGGATGCAACATCTACAAACTACTCGGAACGTTTCCTGCAAAATGGAAATTCTTATTCAAATTCGAACAGTAAAGGCCGCAATAAGAATACGAACTTTAATGCAGACTTTCGGTTGGAGTGGAAACCGGACACATTGACAAATATCATTTTCCGTCCGAACGTTTCTTATGGAAAGTCTAATAGTTATTCTATTTCCGAATCGGGTACTTTTAATGGAGATCCATTTAATTTGGTGTCTAATCCTAATGAGTTTTTGAATAAGATTTTCTGGGGAAGTACGGATGATCCTTTAGAAGCTATTCGTGTCAACGCCAGTAATAGTGAATCAAAATCTGAAGGGCAGAATCTCTCTGCAAATGCTTCTTTGCAAGTGAATCGTAGATTGAATAATCAGGGACGAAACATCACTTTCCGTGGTACATTTAGTTATGGAGATAATGACAGCGAACAGTTTAGTGAATCATTGACGCGTTATTTTGATGATAATGCAAAAAAAGAAGATGATGAGCGTAAACAATATACTACTTCTCCAACCAAGAATTATGATTATACTGCCGAACTGACTTATAGCGAACCGATTGCGAGAGCTACCTTCTTACAGTTCCGCTATAAATTTCAATATAAATATAGTGAAAGTGACAGAAGTACATACAGCTTGATTCCTGATGCCGATAAAGGACAGGATTGGTTTTGGAATTTTGGTGATGGCCTGCCTGTAGGATATGAAGAGAATAAAGATAGAGATTTGAGTAAGTATGCTCAATATAAATATTATAACCATGATATTAATGCAGGACTAAATATTATCCGCGAGAAATATAGATTGAACTTTGGAGTATCTTTGCAACCGCAGAACACCAGATTGGATTATAAGAAGGCCGAAGTAGATACTGTGGTAAAAAGAAATGTGTTCAATTTTGCTCCTAACGTTGATTTTCGTTACAGATTTTCTAAAGTCAGCCAGTTGCGCTTTACCTATCGGGGACGTGCAAGCCAGCCGAGTATGGAAAATTTGCTTGATGTAACTGATGACTCTAATCCGTTGAATATCCGTAAGGGTAATCCGGGATTGAAACCTTCTTTCTCTCATTCTATGCGTTTGTTTTATAATACTTATAATGCAGATAAACAGCGTGGCATGATGGCTCATGCAAACTTGAATATGACTCAAAATAGCATTACTAATGCCACTACTTATAATCAGAGTACTGGTGGAGTGACTGTTAAACCGGAGAATATCAACGGAAACTGGAATGCGATGGGAATGTTTGGATTCAATACAGCATTGAGAGACAAGCGGTTTACCATAAATTCTTTTTCCCGTGCTAATTATACCAATGCGGTTTCTTATCTTTTTAATGACGATACTAAAATAAATGACAAGAACACTAGTACGACACTGACTTTCGGAGAGAATTTGAATGGAACTTTCCGTAACGACTGGTTTGAATTTACCTTGAATGGTTCAATCAACTATAACTTTGAGCGAAATCAACTGCGTCCGGAAAACAATCAAGAACCCTATACATTTGGTTATGGTGCAAGTACTAATATCTCTTTACCTTGGAGTATGACGTTGTCTACCAATATCACTAATAACGCTCGTCGTGGTTATCGTGATGCCAGTATGAATAAGAATGAACTTATTTGGAATGCACAGATTGCCCAAAACTTCCTGAAAGGCAATGCCGCAACCATCAGTTTTGAAGTATATGATATTCTGCGGCAGCAATCTAATATCAGCCGTTCGTTAACAGCCGATATGCGTTCTGTTTCTGAATATAATGGAATTAATAGCTATTGCATGCTTCGTTTCTCTTATCGTCTGAATGTTTTTGGAAATAAAGAAGCTCGCGGCAATATGCGTCATGGTGGTTTTGATGGTGGTGGACCTCGTGGCCCGCGTGGTGGCTTTGGAGGTGGCAGACCACACTAAAGCAGAGTAATAGGTTTAAATAAAAACAGGAAGTCCCGGCACAACGATTCAATGTTGTTGCCGGGACTTCTTTGTTAATCCGAGAATTTACTCTATATTTGTTGTTTAGTATCCGTATGAAAGGAGATTCCTATGATTGATTGGAACTATATGCTTAGCCAGATAGCAACAGTGGCTTTTGATATTCTTTATTTTGGAGCCATTATCGGTACGATTGTCATCATCATTCTTGACAACCGGAATCCGGTTAAAACCATGGCATGGATACTCATATTGCTTTTCCTTCCTATTGTCGGACTTGTCTTTTATTTTTTCTTTGGGCGGAGTCAACGTCGCGAACGTATCATTGGGCAAAAAAGCTACGACCGCTTATTGAAGAAACCAATGGCCGAATATCTCGCACAGGATTGTTCGGACGTTCCTTATGAATACTTCCGTCTTATTCAGCTTTTCCAGCAAACGAATCAAGCGTTTCCATTTGAGGGGAACCGTGTGGCAGTCTATACCGAAGGATATACCAAACTTCAATCATTGTTGCGTGAACTGCAAAAAGCGAAGCAGCATATCCACATGGAATATTACATCTTTGAAGATGACGCTATCGGGCGTATGGTCAGGGATGTGCTGATAGAAAAAGCTTCTCACGGGGTTGAAGTACGGGTTATCTATGATGATGTAGGTTGCTGGCATGTGCCTAACCGTTTTTTTGAAGAAATGCGCAATGCCGGTATCGAAGTCAGGAGCTTTTTGAAAGTACGTTTTCCTTTATTTACCAGTAGGGTGAATTACCGCAACCATAGAAAGATTGTCGTTATTGACGGACGCGTGGGCTTCGTTGGGGGAATGAACCTGGCAGAACGTTATATGCGTGGCTTTTCTTGGGGGATTTGGCGCGATACGCATATCATGTTGGAAGGCAAGGCAGTGCATGGTTTACAAACAGCTTTTTTGCTTGATTGGTATTTTGTAGACCGTACGTTGATAACCGCTTCCCGTTATTTTCCGAAGATTGACTCTTACGGAAGTTCTTTAGTGCAAATTGCCACGAGTGAGCCTATCGGGCCATGGAAAGAAATCATGCAGGGATTGACTGTTGCCATTACCAGTGCAAAAAAATATTTCTATATGCAAACACCTTATTTTTTGCCTACAGAACCAATATTAGCAGCTATGCAAACAGCAGCATTGTCTGGGGTGGATATACGCTTGATGTTACCGGAACGTGCAGATAACTGGATAACTCATCTTGGATCGCGTTCTTATTTGGCAGATGTGATGCAGGCAGGTGTTAAAGTCTATTTTTATAAGAAAGGTTTTCTACATTCTAAGCTGATGGTTTCAGATGATATGCTTTCCACTGTAGGCTCTACCAATGTTGACTTCCGTAGCTTTGAGCATAACTTTGAGGTGAATGCTTTTATGTATGACGTAGAAACTGCCCTTGAAATGAAAGAAATATTTCTTCAGGACCAGCGCGAAAGTACACAGATCTTTTTGAAGAATTGGGGCAGACGTTCGTGGAGACAAAAAGCTGCGGAGTCTATCGTGCGTTTATTGGCTCCGCTACTTTAATAAGGATGAAATAGTATTTGGATCTTATCTGAATAGTGAGAAGTTCACACTTCCATACACCCTTCTCTCAAGGAAATGTGGATTTTCTTCGAAATTATTATCTTTTCCATGCTCCAGTACCAATAATCCTCCTTCTTTGAGAAGATTATTCTGAAAGATTAATTCGGGGATTGTTTCCAACTCTTTTAAAGCGTAGGGAGGATCGGCAAAAATGAAGTCGAACTGTTCGCGGCCATTCTTGATAAACTTGAATACATCTCCGCGTATCGGCAGACATTTGTCTGTCTGCACCTCTTTCATGATTTTGCAGATGAATGAGTGATGTGCAGGATCTTTCTCAATGCTGATAACACGGTCGCATCCACGGGATACCAGTTCGATACTGATGCTTCCTGTCCCGGCAAACAAATCAAGAGCTGTTATTCCTTCTTCAAAATCGATATAGTTATTGAGTACATTAAACAGATTTTCTTTGGCGAAATCTGTCGTAGGGCGTGCTTTAAATGTTCGAGGCACGTCAAATCTTCTTCGTTTGTAAATACCGCTGATTACTCGCATGTTAATAAGGCTTGCATGTCAATATTAGTTGCAGGATTCATGATGAATACCTGTAGGATAAACTTTTTCAATTCACTCATTAAAACGTCTTTCTCAGGAAGTATTCCGGTTAGGTGTAACTCATCCCGTTCCTGATTAAACTCCAGTTGTTTCCAGGCGTACAATAAATAGTAAATACGGTCTTCTGTGTGCGTACATTCAAAGGAATTGGCCAGAAGCAGATGTCCTCGTTCAAAACAATAGATGTCAATGCCGTCTTTGCGTACAGAAGCATACATCTTCTTACTGTTTCCCAATCTGCTTTTTACAGAAAAATAATCGATGAATGGAGTAGATTGAGAATAGAAACGAGCTTCGGGATATTGTTCATTCAAAAAGGTCTGTGCGCTTTTGTCTATGCCGAAGATGACAGCTACATTATTCTTTCTTAGAATATTATAGAGCACCGTTTCGTTTTCTCTTTTTTGATGATTATGATAAAACAGAAGTTCCGCCTGTCCCTCCTCAAATAAGTCTAATGGCGCAATTGTAAAACGCTTGCTTGCCATCATTATATTTACCCGTTTGTAAGGATGATTTAGGAAGTCCGATTCGTGAAAGACCGCCTTTAGATTGGCTGTAAGGGATAGAGATGTGTCTATCTCTTTCTCTATTATTGAAAGCGAATCGTCATGAATCGGGTTATAGATAGAAAAAGAAAATCCATCCGTACTAAGACGGATGGATAAAGTATATTGTT
>OHPX01001026.1_pt1 | contig 11554 bp, 8 predicted proteins | sample 1577801 | NCBI WGS metagenome assembly OHPX01 (sample SAMEA3879584, study PRJEB24766) | human gut metagenome | biome: human-associated habitat; feature: feces | place: USA | collected 1985/1987 | reverse complement strand
TCGTTTCACGTCCGGAGGCCTCCTGGACCCCGGAAAAACTTGCCGGAGCGGTGCATGCCGCGCTGGAAATGGGGGAAGGTTTCCTGCAAGTGCTTCCGCCCGGTTCCAGCCGGCCGGAGTTGATGGGGACCAAGCTTGCGTGCGCCTCCTGCGGGCAATCTTTCCCGGAACTGGAACCGTACACGTTCTCCTTCAACTCTCCACGCGGGTGGTGCCCTGTGTGCCGCGGGCATGGCATCGTGGGCAAGGGAAAGATGAAGGAAGACCAGGCGCAATCTCTGCTGGAAGCCGAACTGAAATATGACAAGGAACTGGCGCGGCAGGCGGACGATGACAAAGGGGTGAAAATCTGCCCCGCCTGCCAGGGAGTGCGTTTGAATGAATTTGCGCGCGCCGTGCGGCTTCAGGGAGTGACTCCCGGTGAAATCGCCTCCCTGCCTGCCGTAGCCGCCGCGGAACTGGTCAAAGGATGGAAATTTGAACGGGAGGAAGCTCTCATTGCCCGTGACGTGGTGGCGGAAATCACGCAGCGCCTCAACTTCCTCCAGCGGGTGGGGCTGGGCTACCTCTCCCTGGACCGCAGCGCCACGACGCTTTCCGGCGGGGAAACCCAGCGCATCCGCCTGGCATCCCAGCTGGGCTCCCACCTGCGCGGCGTGCTTTACGTGCTGGATGAACCCACCATCGGCCTGCATCCGCGGGACAACGAACTGCTGCTGGGTACACTGGATGAACTCAAGCGCCGGGGCAATACCCTGCTGGTCGTGGAACATGATGAAGACACCATGAAGCGTGCGGACCACATTGTGGACATGGGGCCGGGAGCCGGCATCCATGGCGGCAGGATTATGGCTCAGGGCACCTTTGAGGAACTGGCAGCCATGCCGGACTCCGTCACGGGCGCGGCCCTGCATCATAAGCCGCGCCATCCCTACCGCGGGAAAAGGCGCAGGGTTCCGGCCAGAAAAGATGAAACCGCGTGGCTGCGGGTGGAGGGCTGCCGCCTGCACAACCTGAAGGACGTGAATGCGGCCATTCCCAAGGGGCGGCTGACGGTGCTCACCGGCGTATCCGGCGCGGGGAAAACCTCCCTGATGACGGGAACCATCCGGCTGGCGGCGCGCCAGGCCATCGGCGACAAGCTCACTCGGGACCAGAAAAAGCTGTGGAAAACCTCCTCCGGGTTTGACACGCTGCGCATGGTGTACGGCGTGGACCAAAGCCCCATCGGCAAGACGCCCCGTTCTACGCCCGCCACCTATGTGGGCTTTTTGGACGACATCCGGACCCTGTTCGCGCAAACGGCGGACGCCCGCAGACTGGGCTTCGACCGCGGCCGCTTTTCCTTCAACACGGGGCAGGGTAACTGTGAATCCTGCAAGGGCACGGGCATGCAAAAGCTGGAAATGGACTTTCTGCCCCCCTGCTACGTGCCGTGTGAAACCTGCCGGGGCAAGCGCTACAACGCCGCCACCCTGACCGTGAGGTACAAGGGGAAAACCATTGCGGACGTGCTCCAGATGGACTTTGCGGAAGCGGCGGAATTCTTTGAAAGCCAGCCCCGCATCTCAGACCCGCTCAAACTGCTGGCGGAAACCGGCCTGGGCTACCTGACCTTGGGGCAGGCTTCCAATACGCTCTCCGGCGGGGAAGCCCAGCGGCTCAAGCTGGTGACGGAGCTCATCAAGGGGCGGCGCGTCAGCCGGAACGCCCTGATGAAGGGCAAGGAACTGCCTGGCGACCTGTACCTCATTGAAGAACCTTCCATCGGCCTGCATCCGCGAGACGTGCGGCTGCTCATCGATGTGCTGCACCGTCTGGCGGACCAGGGAAACACGGTCATCGTCATCGAACACAACACGGAAATCATGGCGGAGGCGGACTACATCATCGACATGGGCCCCGGCCCCGGTGAAGCCGGAGGAACCATCGTGGCGGAAGGAACCCCGGAGCAGATAGCCAAAAAGAACTCCCCCACGGCGGAATACATCCGCCGGGAGCTGGAACCGGACAGCGTGTAACCCGTTAAAACAAAAACCTTGTCTTTCAGGACCGTTCCGGAATTACTGGAACGGTCCTTTTATATGGAGAAAAGGACCGGATGGAGGCTGACGGCGGGCGTTGGCCTGGTCACAGGGCGCCGAAATGCTTTTAAAGGAAAAATCAGCTATTCTGAAAATGGCGGAACGGAATTACTGCTGGAAATGTCTTAAAGGAAGTGCAAGGCTGTGTTCCGCATAAGCCCTTTTATTCCTGCGGCAGTGGTTGGCAAATACCGGAGAGGCAGGCGGGAACGGATGTAAAGGCATGAAAGCCATTCTTTAGAAAATCTTTGCACTGCGGTGAAACAATAAGCAATGAATATGGTGGAAAAAATAGTATTTGAACCGTTGGCAGACTCCCACCGGGAGGCCGTCATCCGTATCTTCAACCATTACGTGATGAACGGAACGGCTGCTTTCTCGGATGCGGAACTGCCGGAATCCTTTTATCCCCATATTCTGGAACGCGTGAAAGGTTATCCGGCGTATGCCGTGGTGGACTGCCGGACCGGGGAAGTAGTGGGCTTCTGCTTCCTGAGTGCGTATAAGCCTGTACCCACATTCCGGGAAACGGCCACCGTCACTTACTTCATTGCTCCCTCCCATCTTGGCCGGGGCATTGGCCGGATGTGCCTGGGCCGTCTGGAAGAGGATGCCGTGAAGCAGGGCATCCGCCACATCATTGCGGAAATATCCTCTGAAAACGAACAAAGCATGTCCTTTCACGCTAGCCAGGGCTTTATCCATGCCGGGCGCCTGAAAAACATCGGCTTTAAACTGGGCCGCACCTTTGACATTGTTTACATGCAGAAGGAAATCAAGTGATCAGCGCCGGTAATGCAGCGTGCAATAAGATGATGGGAATTTCCGAAAATCCTCTTCCTCACGCTATTCTGATGAGTCCTCTCTGAAAAGACAGGATGGCAGCGCCCTTCTCGTAGGCATCGTAAAGATTTCTCTAGTTTTGTAGGCGTCTTACCGCCCCAGATGACCGCAGGCTAACTTCCTTCCAGAGTGCTGCTGCTGTGAAAGACTGCGAGAAATTCGTTAACCAGTGCATTCACAGAGCGCAAGGGAAACAGATTTGCCGGAAATAGGAGCCGGCTCGTTCGCTGCTGTCAAACCGAACACTATCCGTGTTACAATGTACTGGCATTTCCTGCGTCTGAAAACGACAATCGCCAAGCTTGGCTGTTAAACTGGTACGGCATTTGGGAAATAGTCCAAAACAAAAACAGGAATATTTTTCAAATGATCATAAATTCGTTAAAGTCTTCCAATATGTTTTCATATACATGTAGATTAGTTCAAATGAGTACCTAATGTCCATCAACCAATCCGGAACAGGGTGTAAGTGTTTTAACCTTTTTTTCAGTAATTGATGTTGCTGAACCGGGACTAACGCTACTCTCAATCCGGTACTGGCTCTTCTTGAATCAGCATGATATCTTTCACGAGGTATCTCTTTCTCATTATCAGGTATGAAAGAAAACACTCCTCCCCCGAGGGAGGTGACTGATAAACCAGTATCGGTTGATAAATTGCCGGTATCCGTTTTCCAGTTGACGGGATTGCGGCCATGCAAACGATGAGAATGATAAAAATCCGCACATAACTCCCATACATTGCCCAACATGTCATGAAACCCCCATGCATTGGGTTCTTTTTGTCCCACAGGATAGGCCCCTGTATTGGCATCGTGAAAATCCATCCATGCTACTTTCTCAAGATTATCGGGAAGAACGATTTCCTTGCCGCAGGAATAGGCTAATTCCCACTGTGCCTCCGTAGGCAGGGAAAAGCAATATCCTTCCGGAAGAATCCCCTGTTGTCGTGCAATCTCGGTTAATCGATCACAAAAATCCAGGCATTCATCATAGGATACCTGGCACATGGGGTACCGTGCGCCCGTTGTGATGGTCCATCTGTCTTCCAATTCCGGAATCGGGATCCATCCCATCATCTTTTCCCATTCCTCCTGTGTGATTTCGTACTTCCCCAGCCAGTAGGGATAAGTAATTTCCGTACGATGGCCAGATTTTGTAATTGGGTAACTTCCTTTTGGAATGAAAATCAAGGTGAGCTTGTGTTCCGAATGGGGAATATCCATTTTTAACACATCTCCGGCCTGGGCAGATTGAACATTGGCTGTCGCAGGGGGTACTATGTCCAGGCATGTAATATCATTGCCAGGATAAAGGACAAAGATGAGCAAAGCCAATAATGCTATAATAGAGAAACTGATTTTCTTATTATTTTTTATCCATTTTATTATAAATTTCATTCCGAAGAGACAGGATAATTTTAATTATTTTTTAATTTAGCCTCCAGTAATTGCTTGGCTGTTTTTCTGTCAGTATTTTTCAAATTCTGGTTAGCTCCTTGTTTAATCAGAAAATTGTAGGCACTTATTTGTCCTGTACGAGCAGCATAATGTAAGGCAGTTTCTTTGTAGGGAAAGGTCATAGAGGGTAGCTTCATTTCATTTGAAGCAACATTAATATCAGCCCCTAATTCGAGTAATTTCTTCATGGTATCAATATCCCCGATAGCTGCCGCTAACATAAGGGCTGCTTCGCTTCCATTCCATTTTTTATCATACGGATTAAGATTTGGTTGTGGAGTCATGTTTGACGACAAATCCCAGTATGATTGTAATGAATTTCTAATCATATCTTTTCCTACAATGTAGGCAGGAGTATTGTAATGTAGATAATAAGGTGGAATATAGGGATTTCTTGTTTCTTCTTTTTTGGGGGTTATGGATGTACAAGATCCTAATAAGTTTAATGCTAAAAAAATCGAAAGGAATATAATATTAGTTTTCATGTTAAATAATTTATGATATACTTGTAGTTTTTAAAGTTCATGTGGATGATTTTTATGAAAAAAACAAGAATCATGCATAGATTTTTTGTTATATTTAAAATAGGTAAATAATATTTTATGATTTGTAAACAGCTTTTACAGAATGATATTTCTTTAATTTTCATTTAACACAACAAGCAAATTTGGATAACTCTTCTGCCTTCAATAAAGAATCATTGGGATTAAAAATATGTATCGGAATCATATAACTTGGATGCACTTTATAAATATCAGGCGTGGCTCTTCCCTCAAGATATTGGGAACCTAATATCATACATCCTATACTCCATCCTAGAATTTTCAATTCATCATCAAGAAAAAAGTAACCAACTGCATCATAATTACCCATTCCCTCTGCTTGAGACCATGTTGAGAAGAGGGGGATGTCGTATATATATTTTACTTTTTCTTTATCTTTTTCACTAAAAAACCAATTAATTTTATCAAATTTAACCTTATTCATTAGGTATGGCATTCCTTTCTTTAAGTCATCGCGGATTTCATCAATATTTTTCATTTTAGAAAGATATTGATTCATGGATGTGCTTTTCTTACGAAAAATGCTTAACAAGCTATGTAAATCTTTTGGTTTCTTATCAACTGTTTTTTCAAAAACTTCTGGGGTTATGTCGGATGGATTTACGCTATATTTGATATAAAGACAGGTATAAACCAACGGAAGAGGAAAAAATATGAATAATGTAATTATAAATATACTAACTCCAACCAGAAATTTTACTATTCCCAATTTATTGTTCATTTTTTTTATTTTCATAGAAAACTAGCATAATTAAATTATGAGAAATGCGTAATTTATTCATCATTTAAATAATCCGCTGGCTATATTCCAAAAATTCGAATTATTAGAAGGGATATAAACAGCGCCATGGTTGTCGCCAAAGTCATTCGTAAAATCATGAGTTATTACATTTGCTGGCACATTTTCGGGATGATCTGGGCCATTCTCTCCCAGAGCCACATTGAATTCAGAAAGTGGATAAACGAATTCTAAAATATCATCTTCTTTGCTGATTGCTAAATGAATAGAATCAGCATTAGCAGGAGCTTTTTCAAATTCTTCTCCTGGTTCCAGAGACTCATTGTCAACTGCAGGATTGGCCAAGAAAACATTGCCTATATTGCCGATATCTTCCCCATGAGCCAATGCTTCAAGAGCTACTCCAGCTCCTAAGCTATGAGTTCCGATATGTACTTTTATGTTAGGACATTTGGCTTTTAAATCTCTAAGAAAATGAGAAAATGCACCTGATCCTGTAAATCTAGAACCTTTTACCGCGTCTTTAAAGTTTGAAGCACCAGGATTCCCGTTCCACGCAAACCCATAAACATCGCATTTTCCTTCCGAACTCTTATAAGCTTTTTCAACCACTTCAAATCTTGTCATCGCTTCTGCTAGAGTAGTATTATAACCATGGATCCATACTAACACACATCCGCATTTTGGACAATGACCTATTGTTCCTTCATAGGCATCTGACAAATTTGAAGGAAAAACCAGTCCATCATGATATATGTATTTTACAGATTCAGTAGCATTAATTAATATATATAGACCAAGTTAATCAAGTTGTTTAAAAATTCTATTTTTGATAAATCCATATAAGTTTCGTCCTCCGTATTCCCGAATAAGATCCCTGTTAATCCACCTGCCATCTGTAGGATTCAGGTAGCGGTAATTGTAGTAGATCAGGCCAAGCTCGTCGTCCATGAACTCGCAGGAAAACCTGAACTTGTTTTCCTGAGCCCTGTCGCCCTGCGCCGTGATTAGGGCTCCAAGGGAGGCATATTCATAGCGCGCCCTTCGCGTCTGCTTACAGTCGAAGATGGAAGTGACGTTTTTGAGCATATCATGCATGAAGTAAAGATGCTCGTTGACACTTGTTCCATCCTCCTTCCAGTTGGTCATCATCAGGATGCGCGTAGCAGTCGATTCTGTAGGATCCCACAGATAGGTCTTCACAAGTCTGTAAGAAGGACGCATCAAATCCAGTTCAGCTATTTGCAAATAGCCCTGGTATAGATACCATGCATGGCTGACAGTTGAACCATTAACTGCTACTTTTTTCTCAAAGCGGCGTCCCTGGTAATCGTAGGAGCAAGTAATCACGGTTCTTCCGTCTTCTTGAGTAAAATAACACAGGGCGGTCATTGGCATCATAGCTCACTTTCCAAATGCCTGTCGAGGTCTTGATCCTGGTCTGATTACCGTCTGCATCGTAAGTGGGAATGAATGGTTCCGTATTTCTGGTAATGTCCGTGTACTGGTTGAGCCGGTTGGCATTGTAGGATACTTCTTCCTCCAGTTCCCGTGCAGTCTTGCGGTTGCCGATGTTGTCGTACCGGTAGCTGTAGCTGCCTCTCTCCCTGAGTTGATCTCCAGTCAATTCACTGCGGCTATTGTAGGTAAAATCTCTTAGCGTGGCAGGAGTGGTTCCATCCCAGGAGTCCCGGCGTTGAACTGGACGCGTCAGGGCATCATACTGGTATTCATGGCCGGCGGCCATGCCTCCATTTCCCTGCTTCTCATAGCCAATGGAAGCCACGAGGTTGAGCTTGGGATGGTAGATAGATGTTGCTGCGAACCATGCCGTTGGGGTAGGTGAGCCGGTTGAGGAAGCCGCTGGTTTCATCGTATTCCCAAGTGAAGGAAGAGGCCAAACCATCCAGATTCACCCCAATCATGCCACCTTTCCGATCGTAGTCAAGATGGGAGCGCTGCACCGTGCGGGGCTCTGGTCATAAAAAAGATTGATGCCGGCCACTACCAGGGCCAGCCCCCCGTCAGGAAAAACATGTCAAAAACCCGCAGGGCGTCAATGGCCGCAATCCTCTGCGGCTTGGTACCGGAAGCTGAAATCATAGTGATATCCCCTATTACGGAGCCCTGCCCTTCAACCTTTCCGCATGCTTTCTTTTTCCGCGATTCCGCAAAGAAAAACGTCTGTTTCCGTAAAAAAACCATACCCTCCGCGGCAACTCCGTCATGATGACCTTCTCCGTATTTCCTCCCCACACTCCGTGCTATGCTCTCCCCGCAGCATGACCATCGGGAACCTCCAATCCGGCAACCGCGACAGCTTCCGGGACATTGAAATTTATGCCCGCCTGAAAATGGATGAACTGGACCTCCCGGATTGGAAATTCGGCTGGGACCGTGCCCGCAGGCGGCTGGGCGTATGCCGCCTGCTGGAAAAAAGCATCTCCCTCTCCGTCCACTTTGTCCGCGCCAATCTGGAAGCCCCCATGAAATCCGTGACACCATCCTGCATGAAATAGCCCACGCCCTGGCCTGGACACGCCACGGAGAACGCACCCACGGCCCGCGGTGGAAACAAATCTGCCGGGAAATAGGGGCCGTTCCCTGCGCCGCCGCCAAACCGGACGCCATCCGCGTCACCACATACAAGTACCTTCTGCGCCTGAAAACGACGGGCGAAGTCGTCGGCAAATACCACCGCCGCCCCGCCTTTGCCAAACATCTCAAGCGCATGGCCCTGAAAGGGCGCCCCGACACCCTGGGGCAACTGGAATTGATTCCCAGCGAAAAACAGGATACGTCATTATCATAAAAGCTCACCTTCTGCATTCTTCCAGCGGGTCATCAGGGAGTTGTACCGGCATTCGTATGTGGTCATTGTTTGACCATTCCATCCTGACCGTTGCCGATGGCAGTCACAAGATTGAGTTGGAATGGTAGATATTACTGCGAAGTTTGGCGTTGGGATAGGAGAGCCGGTAAAAGAAAACGCCGATCTTGTCACATGCGGTTTACCGCCTATATCCACAGACATTATTTCTTCATTACTTTTACTTTAAAGTATCTATTGTACTTCAGGCTTTTCATCCGATATGACTGGATACACAAATTGATGTAAAAACTCCGAATGCAGAATAAGAGCAATATCCATGATCATATCCTGGAATTTGGTCAAATTTTCATCATTCACAATGGATGAACTTTTTTTCCATTCCAGATCATTGGGCATTCGGATATAAAATAGTTCGGAATCCGATATTTCTTCTTTCCGTTGAAAACGTAATTGGGAAAACAAGGTTTTCATTTTTGAAAACAGATCATTTGAAATGATAAGACCTCTTGTGACACCATCCAAACTAAGAGCCATTTCCCAATACTCTTGTTGAGATAATTTACGCAACCCATATTGATGTTCCAGTTGCTCGTAACCTGCTGGAATCGGCAATGTCTTATGAAAAAATAAATCATTGAACAAGTGCATTTTATCATTTTTGATCATGGCGTAATAAATATACTTCCCGCGAATTGACAACCCAGCTGTATATTGGAAATCCAAAAATAAAATCCGGATGCTGTCGGGATAATCTTTCGGGAATAATATATTCCATAACCGCTTCGAATCAAACTGATCAGCCAAATAATTATGATTATCTTTATTTTTTAATTCATTATTTGCTTTGAATTGATGGGCAATCCATAATTGCTCATATACCCCAAGATGAGCAAACTCAGACGTATTATAAATCAGTCTATATAAATACTGATATTTTCTGACTACGCGACTAATATACTCGCTGCACCACACAAGCCATGATTTGTCTTTCAAATCAGTTCTGCCGGTGAAATATGAACATAAGGCAACCCATGGCATATTTTGGTATTGGATCATGGAAAGGGTTCCTCCGTATTCCTGCATATTCAAGGAACCTATATCTACCCACTCCATTCCAAGTCTTCTCGGTGAATGTTGAAATAGACTCATGGTATCTGAAAGCTGTTTCAAAAGACATGGCAATAGTTGTATGGCTTGCAGTTCAGGAGCATTGATATAATCAGTCAAACTGTACATCCAGCAGGGCATTAAATTTAGGTATTCATACCAGAAATGCGTGAACGGGTAATAATGCCGATACAGGAGTTGCTGGCGACATATCCTCCATGTCTTAATGCCATATGGGTTACTGGGCAAATCCGGTGATATGGGAAATTCCAGCCATGAGAGAGAGCCTGATTCAGGATAGATTTTCCGCAATTCTGATTCCAACAAATTGTTCTTATCTTTTTCCAAATTTCCCCAACATGGATCACTCACCAAGTAAAAAATCTGTATATCACTATCGTTAAGACTCTTGCTGCTGGAATCTGTAGAAGATACAAATATATCATCTAAGTTTGCAGAAGACTCTCGCAGGTGATCATCCCCCCACGAAAAAGAACCTAAACATAAATATATTATTAAGATATTAGTGCCTAGTCTTCCCAGATTTCGGAGGACGTGGCTTCGGTAGTAAAGGTTTTCCGTGTTCATCTAAAATAACAATATTTGCTTCTTTATTTGATTGAGGGTCATCGATCTGTCGCGCTACCAAGATAGCTGTGAAATCTTCTTCTGAGAATTGTGTTTTTATATCTTGATCCAACGTTTTTAGTCTGAGAGCTTTGCGAGCTGGTTTCGGAGTACTTTGGATAACATATGCAGGGACACTTTCAGGATTGTCCATTTTAGGAACTCTATGTCCATTAGCCCATACAAATCCATATCCAGTACGTTCATCTTCTGGAGAAAGGGAACCAGGTCCAAATACGCCTTCCAACCTTCCGCCTAGAACGAACCCTGTTTTTTCATTTATACCATCGTGTTTGAATACGATATTGTGAGAATGCCAAATTGCTACTTCACAATAATTTTTTGGAGCTACTTCTGGTTGGTGGTGATATGTTTTACTCTCTGCTTCGTGATTACTTACTTTATATGAATAGGAATTAGCTGTTTTTTTTCTAAATAAAGCCCCTCCATGCTCGACAGTTTGCCTGCCACTTAACATCTTAAAATTAGCTTTTTTAATAATTTTACTTAGTGCAGCTAAAATATGCTTAGATACTTCTTTTTTCAAGAATTTTGTTGCATTATCATAATCATCCATCAAAGCAGGCTTTAATCCTAATAAGTCTAATTTATTTATCACAGCATTTCCTGAAAATGCATATAAATTTGCTCCCCCCTGTTCATCAATAGGATCCCTGTTAATCCATCTGCCGTCTGTAGGATTCAGGTAGCGGTAATTGTAGTAGATCAGGTCAAGCTCGTCGTCCATGAACTCGCAGGAAAACCTGAACTTGTTTTCCTGAGCCCTGTCGCCCTGCGCCGTGATTAGGGCTCCAAGGGGGGCATACTCATAGCGCGCCCTTCGCGTCTGCTTACAGTCAAAGATGGAAGTGACGTTCTTCAGAGCATCGTGCATGAAGCAAAAATGTTCCTTTATTCCCGTACCATTATCCTTCCAGCTGGTCATCATCAAGATACGCGAGGCCATCGGTTCCGTCGGATCCCACAGATAGGTTTTCGCAAGTCTGTAAGAAGGGCGCATCAAATCCAGTTGGGCCACCTGCAAATAGCCCCGGTAGAGGAACCAGCAATAGCTGGCTGTTAATCCGTTGACGGTGACCTTCTTGCTGAAGCGTCTTCCCTGGTAGTCGTAGCCGCAGGTAAGGACAGTCCGTCCGTCTTTGCTGGTAAAAATTACAGGGCGGTCATTGGCATCATAGCTCACTTTCCAAATGCCGATAGAAGTCTTGATTCTGGTCTGATTGCCGTCTGCATCGTAAGTGGGAATGAATGGTTCCGTATTTCTGGTAATGTCCGTGT
>OHPX01001020.1_pt1 | contig 11651 bp, 6 predicted proteins | sample 1577801 | NCBI WGS metagenome assembly OHPX01 (sample SAMEA3879584, study PRJEB24766) | human gut metagenome | biome: human-associated habitat; feature: feces | place: USA | collected 1985/1987 | reverse complement strand
TATGAAACAAAAGAAAATGCTTACACTTACTTTTTCACAGTTGAAACAAATCTATGGTCAGGAGACTCCGGAGATAGTGGAGATAGCGGATAAGAGCTCTACTGTTGAGGATTTCAAGGCTGGAATACTGCGGTTGCTGGAGACTTGCAGGATAGAAAACGAAGCTGCGGAGGAGGCGAGGGAGCAAATTCGACTCTTACTTGATTATGATGGGCAAAATGTTCATGAACTGTCTACGGGACAGGATATGTCAGTACAGACTATTCGGCTGCTTTATGAGTTTCTGACGGGGACGTTGGAGAATATGGAGATGCCGACGGATTTGTTTATTGAAATTTTTCATATGTTTAAACGGTTGAAGGGAGAAGTTATGCCTTTGCCGTCACCGCAGCGTATCAAAAGTCGGAATGACCGGTGGGAAACCGGACTGGATGAAGAGGTACGGGAGATACGGGATGAAAATAAGGAGCGGATGTTGCACTTGCTGATTCAGAAGATTGAGAACAGGAAGTCGAAGCCTTCGGTGCGTTTCCACTTTGAGGAAGGAATGAGTTATGAGGAGAAATACAGGTTGGTGAGTGAGTGGTGGAATGATTTCCGCTTTCATTTGGCGATGGCTGTGAAGAGTCCGGGAGAACTGAATCGGTTCCTGGGGAATTCTCTTTCTTCGGAGACGATGTATTTGCTTTATCGGGCACGAAAGAAGGGGATGCCGTTTTTTGCGACTCCTTATTATTTGTCGTTACTCAATATTACCGGATATGGGTATAATGATGAGGCTATCCGGAGTTATATTCTGTATTCGCCACGGTTGGTGGAGACGTATGGAAATATTCGCGCGTGGGAAAAGGAGGATATTGTAGAGGTTGGTAAACCTAATGCTGCGGGATGGCTTCTGCCGGACGGACATAATATTCATCGCCGGTATCCGGAGGTGGCTATTCTCATTCCTGACACGATGGGAAGGGCTTGCGGGGGACTTTGTGCTTCTTGCCAGCGGATGTATGATTTCCAAAGCGAACGGTTGAATTTCGAGTTTGAGTCTTTACGCCCGAAGGAGTCATGGGATCGTAAGTTGCGCCGGTTGATGACTTATTTTGAAGAGGATACACAGCTGCGGGATATTCTGATTACAGGGGGCGATGCGCTGATGAGTCAGAATAAGACGCTTCAACATATTTTGGATGCGGTGTATCGGATGGCGGTACGCAAGCAGAAGGCAAATCTCGAACGACCGGAAGGAGAGAAATATGCGGAATTACAACGGGTACGGCTGGGGTCACGGTTGTTGGCTTATTTGCCGATGCGTATCAATGACGGATTGGTGGATATTCTGCGGGAATTCAAAGAAAAGGCTTCGGCTATCGGGGTGAAACAGTTTATTATCCAGACTCATTTTCAAACACCGCTGGAGGTCACGCCTGAAGCTAAAGAGGCGATTCGGAAGATTCTTTCTGCCGGATGGATTATCACGAATCAGTTGGTATATACAGTGGCTGCTTCGCGTCGGGGACATACGACACGGCTTCGCCAGGTGCTCAATTCATTGGGCGTGGTATGTTATTATACTTTCTCGGTGAAGGGATTCAATGAGAATTATGCAGTATTTGCTCCCAACAGCCGTTCGATGCAGGAACAACAGGAGGAAAAGATTTATGGTCGGATGACACTGGAACAGGCGGAGGAATTATACAAAATATTAGAGACGAAAGTCGGAACGGAAGAGGAGACGAAAGAAGATGTTGCCAAGCAATTAAGACATTTCATGAGAAAACATCATTTGCCTTTCCTTGCTACGGATCGCAGTGTATTGAATTTGCCGGCTATCGGTAAGAGTATGACCTTCCAATTGGTGGGACTGACGGAAGAAGGAAAACGGATTCTACGCTTCGAACATGACGGCACTCGTCATCATAGCCCGATTATCGACCAGATGGGACAGATTTATATTGTAGAAAATAAATCACTGGCCGCTTATCTGCGCCAATTAGCCAAGATGGGAGAAGATCCGGAAGATTATGCTTCTATCTGGAATTATACGAAAGGAGAAACCGAACCTCGCTTCAGTCTTTACGAGTATCCTGATTTCCCCTTCCGCACTACTGATAAAATGAGTAATTTAGAAATAAGTAATAAGTACTAAGTATTAAGTAATAAGTATTACCGAAGCTGCTGGATAATACCTGCTATTTGATACTTGTCGATTAATACTTAAACTTGTTGATTGATACTTGTCGGTTAATACTTAATACTTATTCATCATTCTTTTACACGTATTACTATATTTGCAATAATTGCAGTTAGGCCTCCGGTGGTGATCCCTGAAGAGAAGATACTTCGAATTGCTTCCGGGGCTTGTTGTAATACGTCCGGCATTAATTCTACTCCTAGGCCTAAGGAAAGGCTGACTGCTAATACCAGAGTTTCTTTACGGCCTATTTCTTGTGAGGAGATAATACGGATTCCTGCCGCTGCTACTGTACCGAACATTAGTAAGGTTGCACCACCCAATACAGGATCGGGCATTAAGGAGAATACGGCACCTACAATGGGAAATAATCCCAAAAGAACGAGCATTGCTGCGATATAATAACCGACATAGCGGCTGGCTACTCCGGTCAGTTGGATAATACCGTTATTCTGTGCAAAGATGGAGTTGGGGAAAGAGTTGAATATACCAGCGAGGAAGGAATTGAATCCATCTGCCATTACTCCACCGGAAACTCGTTTCAAATAGGAATCTCCTTCAATGGGAAGTCCGGAAATCATAGAGTTGGCAGTCACGTCACCTGTTGCTTCGATGGCAGTTATCAGGTAGACCAGACCAATGGCTATGAAAGAAGACACATTGAAATCAACACCATATTTAAAAGGTTGGGGAATATTAAAGCTCATCAGCATTTCTACATTCAATGCACTCATATCCACTTTTCCCAAAACAAATGCCAAACCATAACCCAGACAAAGTCCGAGTACAATGGAACTCATGCGCAGGTATTTGTTCCCACAACGGTTGAAAAATAAGACGCTAAGAAGTACCAGTGCTGCAATAGACAGGTTTTTCCAGGTAGCAAACGTACCGTTATCCATAGCTGCATATCCACCTCCGCAAGATACGATACCTACTTTTATCAGGCTCAATCCGATAAGCAGTACGACAATACCGGAAACCAGCGGAGTGATGATATTACGCAAATATTTGAATGTGCGGCTGACAATCATTTCGATAGGTGCGGCAGCCATACAGGAACCGAAAATCAACGGCAATCCGCCTACCATTCCTGTGGCGATGATAGGACCGATAAAAGAAAAACTGGTTCCCTGGATGCAGAGCAGCTTTGCTCCTATCGGACCGAAACGACGGCATTGTATAAAGGTAGATACTCCCGAAGCAAAAAGGGACATGGAAACTAGAAAGCTTGTCTTTTCTACATCCAGTTTCAAGGCACTCGCTATGATAAGCGGCGGTGTGATAATTGCCACGAAAATAGCCAAGAGATGTTGTAAAGCCGCAAACAGGGCGTCTTTAAAAGGGGGACGGTCTTCTACGCCGTAGATTAAATCAGTTTTCATTTAATAGGTTGTTCTATATATTTTGTAAGTTCCACAAAGGGATAAACGGAGATTCCTCTGAAGTTCGGATTCTTTTAGCCTGACTTCTTTTTACTCTATTTCTTTTAACTCGCTTTTTAATCCGTTTTTTGGTTCGATTTTTGGTTCGATTTTTTTAGTTCAGCGTCCATTTCAGAGCAAGCGTCGGGATCACATAAAAGCCATCGCGACCACCAAAGTTGTTGCTCAATTCGACTTCGGAGCCAACACTTAGATTGAAATTTTTATTTACTCCCTTGATTTGATTCAGGTTTACCCAGAATTGTGGTTCGGAGAGGAAGATAGTCTTTCCGTAGTTCGTTTCTTCACGCCACCAGTCGGCAAAGCCGGAGAAAGTGAGCAGGTTACGGCAGAAGTTTACGTACCACGTACCTGTCAACTGGAAGTTGTTGGGTGATGAATGTTTCTGAATATACTTATACATGGCGGTCAGTGTGAAACCTTTGGAGAAGGAGGCATTATTAAAGGTATACGTGGCTCCTGCCAGATAAGCATTTTTATAAGACATACCTTTGGATAATCCACCGTTATATTCAAGATGCGCAGAGAAAGGACCTTTCCAGAATTTCACTTCACGGGCTATTTCCCAATAAGCAGCAGCGACACCTTCGGAGGTATAATCCATATCGACAAAGAAATAAGTACTTCCCCAAGTATCAGGATGAAACTTCTCTACTGTGGAAGTTAACAGCGGACGACCTTGCAAATCTTTATCATACAAAGAACGTCCAAAATCATAATGTAACTGGATGTTTTGCGCCTGCAATCCCGGTACGGCAGAGAGCAACATACAAAGGAAAAGAGCAGAGATAATCTGTTTCATAAGTAAATGTGTTTAAATGAAGATGCAAAAATAGTTAAAGCTACACATATAAACACACTACTTTTATCTTTTTTTATTCCAGATTATTATTTCCCGTGTCCCACCAAAGCCTTGTACCTCCATGATCGTTTCCTCCTAAAGCTTCCACAAGCGCGGAATATTGTTCCGGGTCTTCCGTCTGCAAGGTACCGGGGAAGTTTAGACGGCGCACCATAATCTCCGTGTCGATAGAACCGTTTCTGCTATGGTTGAATCGTACGGGAAATAAACGGGGATACCCTGTTCGTCTTTGTTCTGCCCAGGCTTCGCAACCTTCCGGGAACATAGCAATCCACTTCTGCGTAATGATCTTCTCCAGTTTCGTTTCCTTATCATCCAGCGGATTCCATTTGGGAGAGACTTTACAACGGGCTTCTATATTATTTTCTTCATCATACGTGTCTATAAAGTCGGAGGCGGTCTGTTCACTTTGCAGATAATCTTCTACGCCATAGATTCCCCATTGATGGAAAGAAGTAGTTACACCGTTCTGATAACAAGTTTCTTCATCTTCATCCGTCCACCCGCGCAATGCAGCTTCGGCACGCAGAAACCAGACTTCCGAAGCAGTCATCAGAGGCGCATCGGTGCTTTGCTTGACAAACAGCTTCGACAATCCGGAATAATGACTATGAGCAAAACATATCCCTTGACGAATTCCACGATATTGTCCTTTCAGGGTTTCATCCGTACAGAGTTCGAAATAAATTCCAAGACGGGGATCATTATATCCCACCAAGATTGATTCCATATTCGCACTCATGTAAGTTTCATTCCACACACGGTTAAGTTCTCCCAATGGATTGGTATATCCGGATTTGGTAGAAACAACAGCTCCGCCTGTTTCCGCTTCAAAGAAGCCGTAATCGTTTTCTTTTATTTTCTGTATTTCAGCACGTGCCTTATCGGGGGCAACAGAGGCAATACGCATAGCTAGACGCAAACGCAACGAATTGGCAAACTTTACCCAGGAGGGGTATTTACCATCCAACAAAATATCAAAACGTGCAAATCCATTGAATTCCGGTTTCTCCTCTATATAACCGGTGAGGGCAACCACAGCAGAATCGAGTTCATTGAAAAACTCATAATAAACATCTTTTTGTTTATCAGGACGGTAGTGGTTTTCTGCATTCGCAAAATTCTTATAAATGATGGGACCATAATAATCCGTCACACGATGCATGGCTTCCACCTTTAATATTTTCGTGATCCCGAACAAAGCAGGATGTGTATTCCGGGTAGCATTCTCCGATTGGTATATCTGCGGGAAAATATAAGAATACATATGCGTCCACATGGCGCTGTTCCAACCGTCCTGCATATTATAGTCAGAATTATGCGAACCTCCGTTCAAGGGTTTGCCGTCATGCATATATCCACCGAACATATCTGCGTTCAGATTCTGTATCAGCTGGAAAGGCCAGTTCTTCCCTTTTCCGAAATCATAATTAAAATAAATACCCTGCTGAATAATACCCAAACGGATTCCATAACCATTGTCGTCAATAATCAGGTCATCATCCGTGATACCGGACAAGTCGGTATTGTAATCACGGAAATTACCGGTACATGCTACAGAAAAGAGCAGTAAGCCCAGCAAGTATAGATATACATATTTTCTCTTCATTTCTCTCTCCTACCTTTAAAATTCACATTTCAGAGTAAAGCCCAAACTACGGGTTGTAGGCATTCCGAATACTTCAATCCCTTGGTTATCATTCCCGGTGGAAAGTACCAAATCCGGATCAAAAGGAGCTTTCTTATATAAGAAACATAGATTGCGGGCCACAAACGAAAGCTGCACATCTTTCAGAACCTTCGTTTTTTGTATCCACTTCTTTGAGAAATTGTAGCTCAACGATACTTCGCGCAACCGTAAATTAGTGGCATCATACATATAATACTCTGTCACTCCGGCACGCCCGCCCACTACATTTTTATAGAATCCTTTCACATTATCGATCTGCTGACCTTCAAGCATCACATATCCTCTGTCGCGTGCATCAGCCGTAATTTCCGATACGCCATAGAGATCCATTTCCGCTTGTGTCTGCGAAAGGACTTTTCCTCCGTAACGCCAGTCAAGCAGGAAATAAAGGCTGAATCCTTTGTAAGAGAATGTGTGATCCCATCCCATCATAAAGACAGGGTTGGCATTTCCTACTTTCACCGTATTTCCGTCACCTTCCACCAATGGAAGTCCTTTGTAATCTCCTTCTGTTTCATAAACAATGTTTCCTGCGGCATCACGTACAAAGGCTTTACCGTAGATATCACCGATAGAACCACCTTTCACCAATTTCATTGCATAACTGGAAGAAAAGCTCGTAGGTCCGTAGACTAATTCTTTCAACTCGTCGTGCAGCTTCACGATCTTATTCTTGTTGGTAGAGAAGTTGATGGAAGTTTTCCAGGTGAAATCAGAAGTCAGTATCGGAGTTCCGTTCAGTGTCACTTCCCATCCTTGGTTTTGGATATTCCCAGCATTTACATATCGGAAAGCATACTTGTCACCTGCAAGAGCAGGAAGTTTGAAGAACTGATTATAAGTGTTGGTACGATAATAGGTCAGATTGATTCCTAACCGATGTTGGAAGAATCTCCATTCCGTTCCGAATTCCATGGCATGAGTCATTTCCGGCTCCATATCTTTGAAAGGAGCGGCATCATTTGCCTGTATCTCGCCACCGGCACTGATATGCGAAGCGGAATTAGTGACAAATACAGGAATATCGTTCCCCACTTTACTATAGGCACCACGCAGTTTCGCAAAAGAAATCCATTCGGGCAGCTTCACCCATTTATCAAGCAATATGGAAAGACCAACGGAAGGATAAGCAAATCCCGCTTTCTCATGTTCAGTATAAGCCAAGGTTGATGCCCAGTCATTACGAGCTGTCAAATCAAGAAATAATTTTTCCTTGTAGCCAATCTGTGCTGTACCGAAAATAGATTGAAGCTGACGATGCTCATCTATTTTCTGGTCAATACTGGCAGAACTGTTCATGATGATATTGGCAATATTAAATACATTAGCAAACTTCAGAGAAGCATTCTTAGAATCATAACGGGTCGAGTTTCTGATTCGATCATTTATACTACCGCCAATAGCCGCATCCAGTGTAAAATCTCCCCAGGTTTTCTTAAACATCGCCATGACATCACCATACATCTGCGTTTCCTGATAATCCATTTCAATATATCGACCGTTCGCTCCACACAGGGCAGTAGCGGTAGACGCATAGAATTTCTGACGCAACTTGTCAGCCCAGTAATCCATGTTGCCACGAGCTTGAATCGTCAACCAATCATTTATCTTAAAGTTTGCCGAAAGGGAAAGGATAATGCGCGTACGCGTTTCTTTACTTTGTATACGGTTCACTATCCAATATGGATTCTGTTCGAAGTCTTCGGTAAATGTATGCCAGTTTTGCACATTCAAATTCCGTTCTTCGTCATAGGTTTCAAAATGGTCTTTATAATAAGACAGATTCTCACCACGAGGAAAACGATAAAGCCCTACCAACGGATTCATATAAAAGCCTCCCGATACCGGCTTATTCTCAACAGTCTGTTTCATTACATTCACATTACCATCCAGTTTCAGACGTTTGTTGAACATGGTAGCTGTTTCGCGTAGGTTTATATTATGTTTCTTCAGCTCGTTTTTATCCATAATCCCCTTTCCGGTGGTGTTGGCATAGGAGAAATAAGTTTGTAGAGTTTCATTTCCATAGCTGACGGACACAGAAGTCATTGAAGTCAATCCGGTACGGAAAAAATCATTCAGGTTATCATGAGCTGTCAGATTCTCTTTCTCACCCCAGCTGTCTACCACATCACTGACACCGTAACGATCCTGCATTTTAGGCAGACTGAATGCTTTCTCGAAAGTTAGTCCTGTAGAGAAATTAATATTCCTTTGCCCGACAGAATTTCCTTTTTTAGTAGTGATAAGAATGACCCCGTTAGCAGCCATGCTACCATATAAAGCTGCTGCTGGAGCACCTTTCAAGATACTGATGCTTTCCACATCTTCCGGGTTCAGGTTAGAAATTCCATCACCTCCATCACGGTTGCCGGCATTCGCCGTACCTCCAATTGCCGAATAAGCCTGCTCGGAAGAGGTATTCGACATCGGCACTCCGTCTATCACATACAGCGGTTGATTATCACCGGACACCGAACGGATTCCCCGGAGACTGACTTTGGCAGAACCGCCCATACCGGAAGAGTTCTTATTGATTTGTACACCGGCCGCTTTTCCTGCCAAGGCAGTAATCATATTTATTTCTTTTACACGATTCAGTTCCTCACCTTTGATTTTCTGCGCAGAATAAGCCAGTGTAGCTTCATCCTTTTCAATTCCCAAGGCTGTTACGATGACATGGTCAAGCATCACCGCGTCTTCCTGAAGGCGTATTTCAAGCATAGTCCGACCTGTCACATTGACTTCTAAAGTCTTGTAACCTACAAAAGAAACCTGCAAGACAGCACTATCCGGAACAGATAAAAAGAATCGTCCATCAATATCGGTCACAGTACCATTGGCTCCCCCTTTTTCTCGTATTGTAGCACCGATTAGTGGTTCACCATAGACATCAATAACACGCCCTCTCACGGTATAATTGTCAGAAGGAGTTTCTATCGTCCCTCTTAACAGTTGTTGCTCCGAAGCATAACAATTCCCACCCTCCAGGAAAAATAAGCTCATTAAGAAACAACTTACTAAAATTTCTTTTTTCAATGATATAATAAGATACTGTTTGTTCATCACACCGCAAAAATAACTAAATATTTTAAATCTAGCATTTTTTCTCATTGATTTTGAGGGAAATAAACATTATCACTATTTTTGTACGAAATTAAAATGAACGATAACATGGAAATCGAAACACATCCGCTAGAACCATTTCTCCCAGCGAAATCAAAATTGCTTATGCTGGGCAGTTTCCCGCCACAGAAAAAAAGATGGTCGATGGATTTTTATTATCCAAACCTAAACAATGACATGTGGCGCATATATGGAATCTTATTCTTTAATGATAAGAATCACTTTCTGAATTCAACACTAAAATCGTTTTGTCGTGAGCAAATCATAGACTTTTTGAACGAAAAGGGAATTGCCCTGTTTGATACCGCTTCATCCATCCGCCGGTTGCAGGATAACGCATCGGATAAGTTTCTCGAAGTAGTGGAGGCTACCGATGTAGCAGCATTGCTGCGACAACTTCCCGAATGCAAAGCCATCGTCACTACCGGGCAAAAAGCAACGGACACTCTCCGACAGCAATTCGAAATAGAAGAGCCGAAAGTAGGCGATTACTCCGAGTTCGTTTTTGAAGGACGCGCCATGCGGCTTTACCGGATGCCTTCATCATCAAGAGCATATCCACTGGCATTGGATAAGAAAGCAGCCGCTTACCGGATTATGTTTCAGGATTTGCAGATATTGAAGTGAGGTTTAAGTGGTAAGTATTAAGTATTAGGTATTAAGTATTACATAGTATGAATTAAATTATAAATGAATATGGCAACATTATTTTTGCAGTACCCGGCATGCAGCACATGCCAGAAAGCCAAGAAATGGTTAACAGAAAATAACATTGAGTTTACAAACCGATTAATTGTAGAAGAAAATCCTACAGTTGAAGAATTAGAGGCGGTTGACGAGGATCTCAGCTCCTTGGAAGATGAATTCTACGGTGAAGATGATGACGATTGCGACTGTTGCTGTGATGACGACGATGATTGTGATTGCTGCTGCGATGAGGACATCTACGAAGTAAAATGCCCAAATTGCGATGAAGAAATCTGCATCGACAGCTCCGTTTTGGACAAAGGCGAAATCGAATGTCCAAACTGCGGCGAAACTCTCACCTTCGAGTTTGATGATGAAGATGATTGCTGCTGCGGCGATTGCCACTGCGAAGACTAAAAAAACAGATAAAAAAACCGGTAAGGATTTTCCTTACCGGTTTTTTTGTGTACTATTTCCAAATACAGGAGCGATACTAAAGAAATAATTGGATAGACTTTTATCCTTAAATATGTTAAAATAAAAACATAGTTTTATTTTAAGCAATAATTTGTCCCTTAGATTTAACCTACGGTAAATACCGAGAAAGGAGAATTAAAAAAACGGCTAAATCTGGAATATATGGAAAAGAAAGGTTTAGGTAAAAATGAAAAAGCGGATATTTACAGCGCTGCTTGCAGCGGCAGTTGTATTTTCCACAAGCCTTCCGATATTTGCATCGGAAAAAATCGGAGCGCAGGGCAATGAGGCAACGCTCTTTGAGGACGAAAGTGATACTAACGAAAAAGAATGGGGAGGGGGGGGTAACCCGACTGATTATCAGAAAGAGATAATTACAGCATTTACCCCGTTAGAAGAAAATGTTGCAAAACAGGAGCTGACTATTGGTTCCTCGGAAGAAATAATTCTTCCGGAATCTCTTACAGCAATACTTTCTCACAGTCACGAAATAACACTTGGACAGTCAGTCGAAGAAACAATTATTGGAGAATCCGGGGTAACCTCCACAGAAATTCCGGAGGAAGTTTTATGGTTTTGCGATATCTATCTGCAAAAGGAAGACGGAACATTTTACCTTTATAAGCATTCTCAAATGGATTGGGAAAAACCCGGTGTAGAAGTCAGCGTCAGCGCAGCTGATTTTGATGGAATGAAAACAGGATGGGGAGAGGAATTAGGAAAAGATTATGTGTTTGATGCAGACAATCCGGATAATGTGCTGACCGGTACTGTTTCTGCAGATGGAAAAACGCTACTGAAAGTACATTATAAATTACCATCCCATAAAGTAATATATGCGTATGAGGGACCTGTTCCGAACGGAGCTCCGCCGCTACCGGCTCCTGATAGTGTAGACGTCGGAGAAGAATTTCACTTTGAAGAATATCCAACCTACCCGGGGTATATTTTTGAAAATGTTCATACCAATGACCAAAAGGTAGAGATTAACGAAGAAGATCATAGCATTATTATGCCGGACCATGATATTACTATTTATGGTTCATGGATCAAATTGCACACTGTTACTTTTGACCCACAGGGTGGAAAATGGAGCGATGGAACAGCAGGAAATCTGATTAAGCAGATTCCGAACAATGAGATGATAAACGAGGTACTTCCGATTTTAACAAAGGA
>OHPX01001009.1_pt1 | contig 11756 bp, 7 predicted proteins | sample 1577801 | NCBI WGS metagenome assembly OHPX01 (sample SAMEA3879584, study PRJEB24766) | human gut metagenome | biome: human-associated habitat; feature: feces | place: USA | collected 1985/1987 | reverse complement strand
CTGCCTGCTATAAGACGTTGCAGTCGTCCAATATGTATAATCAGCGCCTGTGGAGCCTCGACATCCTTGCCGGCAACAGCGAGGTAGGCGCCGGGGGAGGAACCGACGGACTGGAAACTGTTCAGGCGGCTAACTTTATAGCGCAGAGCGACAACGGTTTTGCCCTGTACGTATGGCGTTCTCCGTGGGTAGGCATCGGACGTTGTAATATCGTGCTTTCCAATCTGCCTTCGGCTGTCATCTCCGATGAGATAAAAGACCGTTGCATGGGTGAGGCATATTTCCTGCGTGCTCATTACTACTATATCCTCGTCCGTCTTTATGGTGGCGTACCTTTGCGGCTACAGCCCTTTGAGCCGGGACAGTCGACGGATATTGCCCGCAATACGGTAGATGAGGTATATGCGCAGATTCTATCGGACTGTAAGAATGCGGTGGATATGCTTCCCCCAAAGAGCAGTTACGGAGAAAATGACAAGGGACGTGCCTGCAAAGAGGCGGCGATGGCTATGCTGGCAGATATTTACCTGACGCTGGCGCCCAATCATCGGGATTATTACAATGAAGTTGTTACGTTGTGCGACCAGATTACTGCGATGGGATATGATTTGTCTCAGTGCAAGTATGCCGATAATTTCGATGCTACGATCAATAACGGTGCGGAATCCCTTTTTGAAGTACAATACTCCGGCAGTACGGAATACGATTTCTGGGGAGGGGACAACCAGTCTTCCTGGCTGTCGACCTTCATGGGACCCCGCAACTCCGGTATGGTGGCAGGCGCTTACGGATGGAATCTGCCTACGGAAGAATTTATCAAAGAGTACGAAGCGGGCGATTTGCGCAAAGATGTGACCGTGTTATATCAAGGCTGTCCTGCTTTCGACGGCATGGAATACAGACGTTCATGGTCGGGTACAGGTTACAACGTCCGGAAGTTCCTTGTGTCGAAGACCGTTTCGCCGGAATATAATACCAACCCGAATAACTTCGTGGTATACCGTTATGCGGATGTCTTACTGAAGAAAGCGGAAGCTTTGAATGAGCAGGGACATCCGGATCAGGCTGCCGAACCATTGAATATCGTTCGTAGGCGTGCCGGACTGACAGAGCTGCCGACTACTCTGACGCAGACCGAAATGAGAGAAAAGATTATTCACGAACGTCGGATGGAACTTGCTTTTGAGGGACATCGCTGGTTCGATATGATCCGGGTTGATAATGGAAATTATGCATTGACATTCCTGAAATCTATCGGTAAGAATAATGTGACCAAAGAACGTCTCCTGTTGCCTATTCCGCAGACGGAGATGGACTCCAATCACCTGATGACTCAAAATCCCGGTTATTAATCCGTTTTATAATCATTCATTTAGACAAATAATATGATGAAGAAATATATATATCAGTTGTTATGCTCTCTTTTCATCGGTGGAACGATGGTTGCTTGTACCGAGGATTATATGGAGACAGATAAAGGACATGATACCCTCACCCTTTCGGTGAATCAGCAGGAGTTGGTGTTGAACGAAAAGAACCATAGTCAGGAGGCGCTGGCGCTTTCATGGACTACCGGAACGAATTATGGAAGCGGTAACCGTATCTCTTATACGCTGGAACTGGCGAAAGCCGGAACGGACTTTGCGAATCCTTATTCGGTAGATTTGGGTACGGGAACGTATCAATGGACTAAGAAAGTGGAAGAACTTAACCAATTTCTGCATACGCAGTTCGGTATCGGTTATGCCGTGAAAGCGGAGTTGGAAGCACGTATCACAGCGGTTGTTGCCGGAATGGAAGATCAGAAACAGATTGCGACGGCTGCCTTTACGGTGACTACTTACCAGCCGGTTACTACGACGCTTTACCTGATTGGTGATGCTACTCCGAACGGATGGAACGCCGACAACGCAACGGCGATGGAACGTATAGATAACGGACAATTTACATGGACAGGAAAACTGAACGTCGGATCGCTCAAGTTTATAACGACCTTAGGAGAATTCCTGCCGTCGTACAACCGTGATGCTACTGCCGAAGAAGGATTCAAACTGACCTATCGTACATCGGGTGACCAACCGGACGAACAGTTCACAATCAGTAAAGAAGCAACTTATATCGTAAAAGCAAACCTGCTCGACTTGACGTTGACACTTACCGAAACAGAAGATATTGGCTGGAGATATGAAGAATTTTTCATTGTCGGTTCGTTTACGGGTAACAATGGTTGGGGATTTGAAGCACTGTCTAAAGATGCTGTTCAGATGAACCTGTTCCATTATGGAGCTGTGATTCCTTGGAAGGCAGACGGAGAATTTAAATTCGCTTCTGTGACAGATTTCGGTCAGGCGGATGCTTTCTTCCATCCTACCATGGCTAATGCTCCGTACACTTCGACATCAGTAGTGCTTGGAGGTGACGATAATAAATGGCAGATGAAGGAAGCCGAATGTGGCAAGCCTTATAAAGTATGGTTCTATACAGGTAAAGGAAAAGAAAAGATGCTGATGCGTCCGTTCACTCCTTACGAAGGGCTGTATCTGGTGGGTGAGGCAACTCCGAACGGATGGGATTTAGGCAATGCTACTCCGATGACGAAGAGTGCCGACAGTCCTTACATCTTTACCTGGAGCGGCACACTGAAAACAGGTGAGATGAAGATATCCTGCGATAAACAGTCAGACTGGAACGGGGATTGGTTTATGGCGGATAAGAGCAACAAGGCTCCGACGGGAGAAGTAGAAACGGCATTGTTTGTTGCTAAGTCGGATGCGGAATTGAGCAGTATGTATCCGGATACAGATTTGGGTAGTTTGGATTATAAATGGAATATTCAGGAAGCCGGTTCTTATCGGATTACGATTGACCAGTTGAAAGAGACGATTTCGATTGTGAAACAATAAAACAAGAATTCAAGATGAAGAAAATAATATATTTGGTGGCTGCTTTCCTGTGTATGGCTTGCAGTGACGATCATAGGTCGAACCAGGAGAATGGAGGAGCTTCGGGCAGTGTCACCGAAGTGACTCCGGTAACATCGGATTTAAGTGTGGACCTGTCTACGGATAAGGCTTTCTATAAACCGGGGGAGAAAGTGGTATTTACAGCAGATGACGCGTTGCCTGCCGGAACTAAAGTTCGTTATCGTCTTTTAGGGGAGGTTGTCGGAGAAGAGTCGGTGGTAAATGGTACCAGTTGGACATGGCAACCGCCTACTACTGATTTCAAAGGATATATGGTGGAACTGTACCGTCAGGATAATGGTACGGATGTGATTGTCGGTACGATTGCGGTAGATGTATCCAGTGATCCGGCACGTTTTCCGCGTTATGGTTTTGTCGCTGATTTCAGTCGGGAGAAGACGGCTGAAAAGACACAGGAAGAGATGGCGTATCTGAATCGTCATCACATCAATTGGGTACAGTTTCAGGACTGGCATAATAAGCATCACTGGCCGTTGGGCGGTACACGCACACAGTTGGACGAAGTATATATGGACATCGCTAACCGGGAGGTTTATACAAGTTCTGTGAAGAATTACATTGAAGCGCAGCATCGTTTCGGTATGAAGTCTATGTTTTACAATCTTTGTTTTGGGGCGTTGAAGGATGCCGCTGCGGACGGGGTGAAGGAGGAATGGTATTTGTTTAAGGATGCTTCTCACACTACTAAAGACAGTCATGATCTGCCGGGCGGATGGAAAAGTAATATTTATCTGGTAGATCCTTCTAATAAGGAATGGCAGAAATATTTGAACGAGAGGAATGATGATGTATATGTGAACTTTGCCTTCGACGGCTATCAGATAGACCAGTTGGGACGACGCAGCACGTTGTACAATTACAACGGTATTCCGGTCAATCTGCGTGAGGGATATGCTTCTTTTATTGAAGCGACGAAGCAGGCTCATCCGGACAAGAGTTTGGTGATGAATGCGGTCAGCCGTTACGGTGCCCGTCAGATAGGGGAGACAGGTAAAGTTGATTTCTTCTATAATGAGGTGTGGGCAGATGAGGCTGATTTTACCAATCTGAAAGCCATTCTTTATGAAAATGGAGTCTATGGCAATTATCAGTTGAATACGGTTTTTGCAGCTTATATGAATTATAATAAAGCGAATAACCGAGGAGAATTTAATACGCCGGGTGTCTTATTGACAGATGCTGTCATGTTTGCTTTGGGTGGTTCGCACCTTGAGTTGGGAGGCGATCACATGTTGTGCAAAGAGTACTTTCCGAATGAGAACCTGACAATGAGCGAAGAATTGAAAACAGAGATGGTTCGTTATTATGATTTTCTGACTTCTTATCAGAATCTGCTTCGTGACGGTGGTACGGAGAATAGTGTTTCCATGAATTGTACCAATGGCGAAATGAGATTGAATAGTTGGCCTCCTCAACAGGGATCAGTTACTACTTATGCCAAGCAGGTAGGTGGCAAGCAAGTGATACATCTTCTTAACTTCTCACAAGCGAACAGTCTTAGCTGGAGAGATGTGGACGGTACGATGCCGGAACCGGCTCTGATTACAAAAGCAGCTTTGCAAATGAATCTGTCGGCAAAGGTGAATAAGCTGTGGGTAGCGTCGCCGGATGTACACGGAGGAGCTTTGCAGGAATTGGCCTTTACACAGGAGAACGGGGTTGTCTCATTTACATTGCCTTCCCTGAAATATTGGACGATGATTGTGGCTGAATAAAGCGGTTGCTACAGAATAACTAAAATGATAGGTATGATGATTAGATATAGATTATGGGTATGGGTGTTGTGCCTGGTATTTCCAACATGGGTTTGGGCGGAAAATGAGACACGTACATGCACTTCTTTTACACAGCAGGGACGTCAGGTGACTTTTCACCTGGCGGACAGTGCCGCCTTGCAATTGCAACTTTGCAGCTCTTCCGTCGTGAAAATCTGGTTCTCACCCGACGGGCAATTGCAACGAAGAAATGCTTCGTTTGCAGTGATTAATGAAGAACTGGAAGAGGTAGGAACTATTCATGTGGATGAACAGGCGGCCTGTTACGAGATATTTACTCCGAAGTTGCGTATCCGGGTGAATAAATCTCCGATGAGTCTTCAGATATTCGATAAATATCAGAAACTCCTGTTTAGTGATTATGCCGATAAAGGCCATGTCAGTGAAGGAACGAAGAAGGTGGAATATAAAGTGCTTCGTCGTGACGAGCACTTCTTCGGACTTGGTGAGAAAGCGGGAAAGATGGACCGTCGTGGCGAGTCTTATAAGATGTGGAATAGTGACAAACCTTGCTATAGCGTGGTAGAAGATCCTCTTTACAAGAGTATTCCTTTCTTTATGAGCAATTACCGGTATGGTATTTTCCTTGATAACGCCTATAAGACGGAATTCAAATTCGGAACGGAAAGCCGTGATTATTACAGCTTTGAAGCTCCTGGTGGGGAGATGATTTACTACTTTATCTTCGGTAAGGATTATAAGGAAATCATGAAACAGTATGTCGCATTGACCGGACAACCCATCATGCCTCCGAAGTGGGCGCTGGGCTTTGCACAATGTCGCGGCCTGCTGACTACCGAGAAGCTCTCTTATGAAATAGCCGAAGGATACCGTAAGCGTGGTATTCCTTGCGATATCATCTATCAGGATATAGGCTGGACACAATACCTACAGGACTTCAACTGGCGGAAAGAAAACTATCAGAATCCGAAGAAGATGCTTGCCGACCTGAAAGGGATGGGCTTTAAAGTGATTGTTTCGCAAGACCCGGTTATCTCTCAGGCTAATAAAAAACAATGGGAAGAAGCGGACCGCTTGGGTTATCTGGTGAAAGACTCCACTACGGGTAAGAGCTATGATATGCCTTGGCCGTGGGGTGGCAACTGCGGTGTGGTGGACTTTACCATTCCCGAAGTGGCGGACTGGTGGGGAGCCTATCAGCAGAAACCGATAGATGACGGCATTGCCGGCTTCTGGACGGATATGGGTGAACCTGCCTGGAGCAATGAGGAACAAACGGAACGTCTTGTAATGAAACACCACTTGGGTATGCACGATGAAATTCATAACGTGTATGGTCTGACTTGGGACAAGGTGGTAAAAGAACAGTTTGAGAAACGGAATCCGGATCTTCGTGTCTTCCAGATGACGCGTGCCGCCTATGCAGGATTGCAGCGTTACACCTTCGGCTGGACCGGAGATTGCGGCAATGGAGATGATGTGTTGCAAGGCTGGGGACAGATGGCTAATCAGATCCCGGTACTTTTATCTGCCGGACTGGGTGTGATTCCTTTCGTGGCATGTGACATTTCAGGTTATTGCGGGGATATTGAAGATTATCCCGCTATGGCGGAACTTTATACCCGTTGGGTACAGTTGGGAGCGTTCAATCCTCTGAGCCGTATTCACCATGAAGGAGATGTGGCGGTAGAACCGTGGCTCTTTGGGGAGGAAGCGGAGAAGAATGTTAAAGCTGCCATAGAAATGAAATATCGCTTACTGCCTTATATTTATACTTATGCCCGCGAAGCGTATGAAACGGGTTTGCCGATTATGCGCCCCATGTTTATGGAATATCCGGCGGATTTGGAAACAGTCTCTACGGATGCACAATTTATGTTTGGTAGCGAACTGCTGGTAGCTCCGGTAGTGAAGAAGGGGGCAACTAATAAGAATGTTTATCTGCCCGAAGGTACTTGGATTGATTATAATGACAAGCGCACGGAATATAGCGGCGAACAGTGGACTACGGCAAATGCTCCGCTGAATACCATTCCTATGTTTGTGCGGAAAGGAAGTATCATCCCTCAGATGCCTGTGATGAATTATACGGATGAGAAAGCGGTTTATCCGATTACATTTGAGGTATTTCCGGCTGCGGCGGGCGGTGAAACGTCTTTCTCCCTGTATGAAGATGCAGGAACTGATCTGGGATATCAGCGTGGGGAATTTATACGTACTCCTGTATCTTGCCGGACAACGGAAAAGGGATATGTGCTCGAAATCGGGGAAAGGGCGGGAGAGAAGTATGCCCTTCCGGGAGAACGCAACCTGATGTTTTGCATTTATACCGGGCAGATGCCGAAGGAGGCACTTATTGACGGACAGAAAGTAAGGAAGATGAAAGCGGAAAAACTGAATGAAGGAATGGAAACGGAGTTCAAGGTTACCGCATGGTGTCCGGATAAGAAACAGAATCTTTGTATGTTGAGATTGCCGGATGACGGAGTGAAACACACGATTGAATTTATTTATTAATACCAACCATAAAAAGTATAGTTATGAGAAAGTTAATGCTTAGTGCAATTTGTCTTCTTTTTGCCTTAGCGGGGAAAGCGGAAGGAGTGTCGTCTCCTTCGGGCCAGGTGAAGCTGGATTTTGAATTATCAAAGAATGGTGCTCCGACCTATCAGGTGGAGTATAAAGGAAAATCCGTGATTAAGCCCAGCACTTTGGGACTGGAATTGAAGAATGCCAATAATCTGCTGGATGGTTTTGAAGTCCTGAAAGCTTCTACCTCTACCTTCGACGAAACCTGGCAACCGGTGTGGGGAGAAACGAAAGATATTCGTAATCACTACAACGAATTGCTGGTTGAATTGAAACAGCCCGCCACGGATCGTTATATGAACCTTCGTTTTCGTGTATATGATGATGGTGTAGGATTCCGTTATGAGTTTCCGCAACAGAAGAATTTGGTTTACTTCGTGATTAAGGACGAACATACCCAGTTTGCTATGACGGGCGATCATACCGCCTGGTGGATTCCCGGTGATTACGATACTCAGGAGTATGATTATACAGAATCCAAACTTTCGGAAATTCGTGGTTTGATGCAGGGAGCCATTACAGATAATGCGTCACAAAACCAGTTTTCGCCGACAGGTGTACAGACTTCCCTCCAGATGAAAACAGCAGACGGAATCTATCTCAATCTCCATGAAGCTGCTTTGGTGGATTATTCGTGCATGCACCTGAATCTGGATGATAAGAATCTTATCTTTGAATCCTGGCTGACACCGGATGCACAGGGCGATAAAGGGTATATGCAGTCACCTTGTCACACTCCGTGGCGTACGGTGATAGTCAGTGATGATGCCCGTGAAATGCTGGCTTCCAATCTGATACTGAATCTGAATGATCCTTGCAAGTATGAGGATACTTCCTGGATTAAGCCTGTGAAGTATGTAGGCGTATGGTGGGAAATGATTGCGGCAGGCAAGCCGTGGGCTTATACATTTGATCTTCCTTCCGTAAAACTGGATGAAACGGATTATACGAAAGTGAAACCGAATGGTATTCACCCCGCCAATACGGAGAATGTAAAGAAGTACATTGATTTTGCTGCGGAGCATGGTTTCGACCAGGTATTGGTAGAAGGCTGGAATATCGGTTGGGAAGACTGGTTCGGCAACAGCAAGGATTATGTTTTCGACTTTCTCACTCCATATCCTGATTTTGACATCAAATACCTGAATGAGTATGCTCACTCCAAAGGTGTCAAACTGATGATGCATCATGAGACATCCGGTTCGGTGCGCAACTACGAACGTCACATGGACAAGGCCTATCAGTTTATGGTGGATAATGGCTACAATGCCGTGAAGAGCGGATATGTAGGTAATATGATTCCCCGTGGTGAACATCATTATGGGCAATGGCTGAACAACCACTACCTCTATGCCGTGAAGAAGGCAGCCGACTACAAAATTTGCGTGAATGCGCACGAAGCTGTACGCCCTACCGGTTTGTGCCGTACTTATCCTAACTTGATTGGCAACGAATCTGCACGAGGAACTGAATATGAGGCATTCGGCGGTAGCAAACCGTTCCATACCACATTGCTTCCATTCAACCGCTTGATTGGCGGTCCGATGGATTATACACCGGGTATCTTCGATACCAAACTTGACTTTATGGGCGATTTGCCCCACGGACAAGTGCAGACTACACTTGCTAAGCAACTCGCTCTGTATGTAACTTTATACAGCCCGTTGCAGATGGCTGCCGACTTGGTTGAGAACTACGAAAAGCACATGGATGCTTTCCAATTCATCAAGGATGTGGCAGTAGACTGGGACGACAGCAAGTACATTGAAGCAGAACCGGGTGATTACATTACCGTGGCCCGTAAGGCAAAAGGAACCGGCAACTGGTTTGTTGGAGGTATTACAGACGAGAATGCACGTACAGCCAACTTTACGCTCGACTTCCTTGAACCGGGCAAGCAATACGTAGCCACTCTCTATGCCGACGGTAAAGATGCTGATTACAAGGAGAATCCTACTTCTTATCAGATAAAGAAGGGTATCGTAACCAGCAAGACCAAAATGTCCGTGAAGGAAGCGCGTAGCGGTGGTTTTGCATTGAGCTTGATTGAAGCAACTCCGGCTGACAAGAAAGCTGTGAAGAAGTGGAGATAATTTAGGGTAGAAAGAGTTTTTATTAGGCATTAGTGAGGCCCCGCAGAAGTCCAATCTTTGCGGGGCTTTTTTTTGTGTTAGGGTAAGCTCATTCTTATACCGTAAAAATAGCATCAAGACCCGAGTTTTTGGTAAGTCCGTTCTTTGGGGAAACCTTTATTTTTGCACTCAGATAACAGATTGCATAATCATTAAAAATCAGAGATATGAATACGGATAAGAAAATCAGTCGTCGGGAGGCTTTAAAGCGTATGGGATTTGCCGTGATGAGCAGTGCTATCGCATCTTCCGGCCTACTCTCGTTGGCATCCTGCGAAACAAAAAGGAGTAAGCGTATCATCTTTTATTTTACCGGAACGGGTAACAGTCTTTACATCGCCCGTCAGTTGGCTGGAGAGAACGCAGAATTGTTGAGTATCCCTCAGATGGTGAAACGGGGGAAGTATGAATTTGAGGCAGATGAAATCGGCATCGTTTATCCCATCTACGGTCATATGCCTCCCTATATGGTACGGCAGTTCATTCGGAAAGCAAAACTGAAGGCAGAATACAAGTTTGCTGTCCTCACCTATGGTGCAAGGAAGTGCGATGCGGTAGAGATTTGGGACCGTATATCCCGTAAAGCCGACAATGCGTTTGACTATATCAACACTATCATCATGGTGGATAACTGGCTACCCAACTTCGACATGAACGAGCAACTCAAGATAGACAAGCACATCCCCGAGAACTTGCAGAAGATAACGGCAGATATCAACAGTCGGCAGCATTGGCACGAACCGGTGACGGAGGAGGAACGGCAACAGCACCAAGGTTTTATGCAGCGGAGTGGACTCGACCCCGAGGTGGGCTTCCTGATGAAAAGCGAGAAGTTCTTTACCGTGACCGATGTTTGTATTGACTGTGGCATTTGTACCTACGTTTGTCCGCGCGGCAACTATGAGCTGACGTCGAGAGGAGTGAAGACGTCCGGTGACTGCGAGTTCTGTTTTGCCTGCATACAGAATTGTCCGCAGAAGGCTATTCAGTTCATAAAGCAGGAAGATGGCTCTTTTCCTGACGGAACGGAGAAGAACCCCAATGCCCGCTATCGTAATGAGCATATTTCGCTAATAGATCTGAAACGGGCAAACAATCAAAAACTATAATCATTAACCTCTGTATTTTGTCGGATTTACACCCAGATGTTGTTGTACGTAACGGCTAAAATAAGCAGGAGAGGAAAAACCGAACATATCGGAAATACGGACGAACGTTAGTGATTTGTCGCGCAGCAAACGCGAGATGTCGAGTGTGGTATAACGGTTTATCCAGTAGTTTGCTGTATAACCGCTTACTTTCTTGGAAACTTCCGAAAGATATTTGGAGGTGACACATAGGCAGTCGGCATAATAGGTCACTTCACGATGCTCGCGGAAAGTTCCGTTCTCCAGCATGTTGAGGAAACGGCTCATGATGGAAGCATTTTGTACAGAGATATTGTCCTCGCCATATAGATGGGAGTGGAAATCGAAGAAGTCGAGTATCAACATCTGTGTGGAGGCGATAAGCATATCGCGATGGAAATGATGGTCTGTATTCCGGAGTCTGTATTCCACTTGTTCAAAATCCCGGAGACATAGCTCTTGCTGTTCGGTAGTCAGGGACATGATAGGATTGAGAAATAGGGAAAGTTGCCCTTTCATGCCGTAGTTGTTCTGTGGTGTACTCAGCACCACAAAGCCCGATGCGATATAGATGACCTTTACGCGAAAATCTTCTGAAGGTTGAATACCAGTTTTCCTTTGCGGACAATCATCAGGTCGCCGGCACGTAGCTCGCGCTCCTCTCCATTGTACTTCAATCGGCAGATTCCTGACAGACAGAGGGCGTGTGCAAGATAGCCACTGTATGCGTCCGTCCCCAGACCTTGAAGAGTATCGGCTATTATAATATTTGCGGTTTCTCCCATTATACAGTTGTTTGGTTTCGATCACAAAAGTATATGTTTCCAATAATATAACTTCTATTGTGGGCAAGAAATATATTGCCTTTTTTATTCATTTCAAATCTGCCCGAATTTCGCAAATTCTTCATACCTTTGCATCCGTTAATTTTAGAAACCAATAACAAAACAGAACTTATGGGAGGTTTTTTCGGAACAGTCGCCAAGGCAACAAGCTGTGTGGCAGATTTGTTTTACGGCACAGATTATAATTCACATTTAGGGACAAAACGTGGTGGGTTGGCTACATACGATGCAGAAACGGAGCAGTTTACCCGTTCCATTCACAATCTGGAAAGCACTTATTTCCGCACGAAGTTTGAGGATGAACTGGATAAGTTCAAAGGAAATTCCGGAATAGGAATCATCA
>OHPX01000983.1_pt1 | contig 12021 bp, 12 predicted proteins | sample 1577801 | NCBI WGS metagenome assembly OHPX01 (sample SAMEA3879584, study PRJEB24766) | human gut metagenome | biome: human-associated habitat; feature: feces | place: USA | collected 1985/1987 | reverse complement strand
TGCCGTCCACCTGTTTGGTGTGCGGGAACAGCATCTCGCACCCCCTGGGAGGCCGGGTGTCCGTGTACAGGTACTGTTTCAGCTCCACGTAGCACCACTTGATTGTCTTGCAGGCCTCGCTCAACTGGCCGCTTACATGCTCATAGGCCTGCGCCGACTCCGCCGTGGAATAATTGCTCATGTCGGTGCCGTCCACGCCGGCCACAACAGATTTTTTAATGGCTCCCAGCTGCAGTCCTGAAACGGATGACAGCTGGGATACCTTGCTGAACCACCATTTCCTGGCGTTTGAATCCGTACCGGCCGGCAGTTTGACGCCGCGCACCTCGACAATCGGCTTGGTAAAATCCCAGACGGGGTCCTCACTGCTGACCGGAGGCTCGTCCCCGGTGGAGGTGGCGCCACCGGACAGCGCCACCTGGATGGTGACACATCCCTCCTGGTGCAGGTCAGCTCCCTTGGGCCAGACTTGGGACTGGTAAGCCTGCCGTCCGGCCGTCAGTACGACGCCCACGGCCGGAGGCACCAGGTCCGGGCGGGGAGACAGGTTGATACCGGACAACCGATCGCGCACACGGTCCAGCGTCGCCACCGGCAACTCCTCTCCGTCAGCCACCTTGATCACGGGAGAGGCCCCGGAGTAATCAACCCAGCACACCATGCCGGGACGGCCTGCCAGCAGTTTGCGGAGCACCCCGGCATACATGTCGCAGCCAAGCGCCGTGTCCCACATCCAGGCGGAGGGGGATACGGTCACCTCAATGCCGACGCCGGAGGGAATGAGCCCGTACTTGCGGGCGTCCTCCAGCGCCCACCGCACCGTGCCGGCAATCTTGATTTTACGCGGGGCGTCCGCGCCGCTGCCGCCGCTGACCTCGGCATAGGCGGATACGCCGCCTCTCAACGTGCCCCCAGGATTGAAACACAAGGCCGCCTCCAGGGGCTGGAGAATATCGCAAGCCTCAATGTTCCAGCGCCAGGCGTCGCCGGACTGATCCAGGGAGCACTTGCGGATCGTGCCCTCCAGGAGGGTCACGCCATCCCATACCACGCGCACCGGCTCTTTATATAGATAGGGAGCCGTCTCATCCTGATCTCTGGCCAACTGCTGCCAGGTCGCCCTGGCGGCGGTAAAGTTGCTCCACTCGTACTTGGCTCCCTTGATGGCCCGGTTTGTCAGCTCTACAACTCTCATAGGGGGGATGTGATGATTAACGGCCGAAGCTGGCGCGTGACTGGAGAGTGGCTACCTCCTGTTCCATTTTTCTCAGCCGGGCGTCGTACTGGGAGGCCTGGGAAGCCGACTGCCGCGCGACAGCCAGAAACTGCTGCATGACGTCCAGGATGCGCCCGCTGGTATCTCCCTGGCCAAACATCTGCCGGGTAAACTCCCCGATCATAGAGCTGTAGTCCTGGCCTGCTGCAGGCTGGGGAGCGGGCTGCGGATGAGGTTGAGGAGACTGGGCACCGGCGCGGATCCGCGAACGCACCTCCTCCTCGGCGTCCAGATCGCGGCCCTCCGGAGTGACGCGCCGGGGCCTGGCCGGCTGCGGTCTGGACATGGCCGTCAGGATGCGGCCCAGCTCGCCCTGAACCAGCTCCCTGACCAGGGAGACGACACGCTGGCCGGCGGCATCGTCCGCGTTGATGCGCATGCTCAACGCCTCCAGCTGCCTGACGGTAGCATCATTGAGGACGCCGTACTTGGCCACGTCCTTGAGAATGGCCACGATTTTGGAAGCCGCTCCATCTTTGGGCAGGCTGGGGGTGATGTCGGCCAGGCTGTCCAGCTTGCCCTTGAACCGGCTTGCTTCCAGATCCCTACGCTCCAGTGGAGTAAGCAGGTTGCGCTCTCCGGAGGCGGCGCTGGAATAGCCCTTGATCATGTCGTCCACCATCCACTTGACCTTGGCCTGCAGCTCCCTGGGCAATCCCCTGAGGGCCTCGTCACGCATCCGTGCCAGACGCGCGGAGTCCTGCTCGGACATATAGCCGGCATCGGCCATGTGCTGCCCTTCGGTCAGCAGTCGCTTGAGCTGCGGAGTCTCCCGGTCTTTGTAATCCTGACCGGCGGTGAGCAGGTCGTAATACTTCCTCCATCTCTCTTGTACGCCCTTTCGCTGGCTGGCCAGCTCGGCGAGGTCTTTCTGGCGGCGTTCGTCGGCGGCCACGGCGCTGGCCTGGTCGGCCTTGGCGGCGGCGATTGCCGCCTCCTTGGAGTTAATTTCCTTCTGGAACTGCAGGAGTTGCTGCTGAGTAGTGACGTTGGACTCGTCCAGCTGGAGCTGGTTTTCTTTTTCTTTGAGCTCATTTGCTCTCGTTTTATCTTTTGTAGATTGAGTATCCAGCTCTCTTTTTATTTTCTCCAGTTTAGCATTGTGATTATCTTGTGCAGATATAATCCCTTTATTAACTAGATATTGCTCAATAGCTAACATCTTGTCTAAAGCATCGTTTTCTTTTTGTTTCTGTTCTTCTATGAACTTTAGTTGGTTAGAATATTGAGTTATCGCTTTTCCGGCAGTTTGCATGCCGTCCGCGTTTCCATTATTTTTAGCTGTAAAATATTTGTGCCGAGCAGTTTCAAACTGTTTTTCTATGTTTTCTCTCCGTTGCTTTTCTTGTGGATCAGCTCCTCTCTCTACAATGGTATCGAGGATCTGATAATCATCTCCTGTCATCCCTGCATAAGGTAACTTGCTCGCCTGCTCCTGCTCAGCCTTAATCAGCTGGATCTGTTTGGCCGTCTCGTCGCGGGCCTGGATGGCTGCATCCAGCATGATCTGCTGACGATCCTCGCGTGACTTGGCAGCGGATTTGGCCTCGGAGGCGTCCAGGTCAGCCATCAGGGCGGCAGCCGTTTCTTTGCTGATTTCCCCTCTGATCTCGCGGGTCTTGACAATGGTGCGCTGCAGTTCCAGCTCCTTCTGGCGGAGGGCATCCACATGGTCCACCTCCGCCGTGCGGTTGACGGCCAACTGGCCGATGAGCTGGATGCGCTGGGTGTAAAGGTCGTTGATGGCCGTGATTTTGCGCTGCTCCTCGTCGTAGATGCGCTCGCGTTTGGCATTGGTCAGCGCGTCAGTATAAGCCTGCTCGCGCGCGGCGGCCTCCCTGGCCAGCCGGTCTTTAAGTTCCCGCGCCCGTTTGACGGCAGCCTTGTCCACGCCCTCAATGTATTTTTCCCAGCCGTCCAGGATGGCCTGCCCCCAAGCTACGCCCCGGCCGTAGGCAGCCTCCAGCTCGTTGGGGATGTTGAACGTCGCCTGTACCTTGGCCTTGAGGTCGCCCAGTCCAGCCGCTGCTTTCCTGGTTCCCTTCTCCATTTTGCGCCCGGCTGCCTCTCCCTTGCTTCCTGCCTTGTCCATCTCATCGCCGGTGGCTCTGGCCGTCTGTCCAACCTTACTGACGGCCTCCTGCAGCCCCTCTGCAGCGTCGCTGGTATTATCCAGAGCCTCGGCGGTCTCCTCGGCGGCATCCGTCACCTCTTCCAGATTGGAGGCGGCAGAGTCGTCGGACAGTTCCTCATTGACCTGCCGGGCTGTTCTGCGGACCTTGTCGAGTCCCTTGTTGACCTGATCCAGTCCCCGCGTGTCGGCCTTGGCCTCCACGCCTACCTGTACCTTGTAATCCTTGTCTGCCATGTTAATTGATAGTTATGAATTAAGAGTTAATAGAGTGGTTAAGAAATATCTCCCGTCAGAGTAAGGGATGCCTGCAGAGCGGCCCAGGCCTTGCCCTCCATGCCGGGGAGGCGTATGTCCTCCGGACGGCGGCCCAGGCTCGGAGCGGCCGGTCCGAGATCGTGCTCGCTCGTGAGAGGCAGGGGCTGGGCAAGATCCACCGTAGCGTGATAGGTCCTGGTCCGGCCCGGCCGTCCCCGGTAGTAGCAGGACAACCAGGTAACGACTCCCTCCGGATGGAGGGTGAGCGTTTCCTGGAGGTCGAGCCCCCAGGCACGGGCGCGTCCGAACGTCGTAAATGCCCGCACGACCGTAAATGACATTTGCAGGGAGGCGTTGCCCCTTGCCGCCTGGTGCATCCAGGGGCTGCCGATGACGGACTCGCGTTGAATCTGGACGGAGGGCTTGACCTCCACCAGCTCCGCCATCACGTCGTCGTACTGGCACAGCACGATATCCCGGAGTCCGTCCGGACGGTAAATGACCGTATCGAGAGACAGATAGTGCATGATTAGTAATGAGAAATTAGTGATTAACGATTGGATACCTTCGTGAAATAGCGGAAAAAGTCCACGGCGGCGAGATCGGCAATGATGAACTCCGGGTAGTCATAAACCGTAAATATCCTGCGCCCTCCGGTTTCCGCATGGACAGCCTCGACATCCAGCGCAACCTCATCCCGCTGCCCGATGGGGGTATACGGGTCATCCTCATTGTAGACAGTCGCCGTCATCAGATGCGCCCATACCTGGACGGCCTGCCAATCCTCACCCAATCCCACCAGAGCGGCAACTACCGCCTGCATGGCCGGAGCCTGGTCGGCTGGTATCTCGTCCTGCGTATAGCGCGCCGGAGGTCTATATCCGCCCTTGTCCTGATAAATGGCTGTCAGGGTGAATTCCTGCCAGTTGCCGGGCTGCGGGAACTGAATTTGTATTTCTGCGTCGTTCATGATTAGAGAGGTATGTTAATATCTTCAAAATCCGCCGTTTCCTCGGATTCAATGGCATTGACGGCCATTGCTTCCAATGCGTGATAGGTTGGATTGGTCAATCCATTGGCATAAAGGTGCCTGGTGCCTGTGCCCGCGTCGGCTGAAAGGGCATATGTTTTCTCATTGCGCGCGTCGATGACCAGGGTGCTTACGCCTGTTCCTGCCTCGAAAGCGATGAAGCCGCGGAGAGAAGCTATCTTGAACAGGGTATTGGCGCTGCCGCCTCCCAGCTCCATATAAAGAGCCGCCTTTTCCTCCCGCACTGCTGTACTCGGCGGCCCGCTCTGCATGTAAATAAGCCTGTTCAGCCCGTTCGGCATCAGCTCATTCGTCCCTACTGGAAGAAATACGGTTGTCGTCTTCACCTGCCAGTGTCCAACGGACGATACATAAAAAATTTCCCTTACTCTGATTTCATACCCCTTGCGGACAGTATCGTAAGGCGTATTGATGGTAACATCGATGATTTCCCCGTGGTTGACGGCCAGATCGTTCCCCGGAATCATGGAATAAGAATCCATTGTCAACCCGGTTCTGTTGGTTTTTGATCCGCGGCCTAATCCAAAAGTAAATTTAGCGAAGGCTGTCGCGTTGACCGCAAGGGAAAATCCGCACACGGAACTGTAATTAAATTGACCGTTAGGTCCTGTCAGGGGAATAACCGCTGACCCGTACGCATTGGACCCGGCAGAAGCCGCGCCCACCGAAAAACGCTGCGTCAACCCGGCAAGAGTACCGTTGGAAGCTTTAGAAATGGAACCCGCGACTGTGATCGAACTGGAATTAAGGTATATAGGCTGAACCAACGCTGATACAGCACCGGCCAATCCTGACGTATAAAAGCGATTAACCGCCCCCGTATCGGTCGGCGCACCGACAGCCAGCGGAATATTGATGCCGCCATTGGCGTTAATAGCCCCCGCCGCCGTCAGACCTCCGGCCAGCGTCATGTTGCCGGAGGCGTCCACCTGCGGTATGGCCGCCAGAGCATTAGCCGCCGCCGTTGCGGAATTGGCCGCGGCCGTGGCGGATGTTGCGGCGTTATCGGCAGACGTGGACGCGGTGGTGGCGGATTGGCCAGCCGTCCGCGCCGCAGTCTCGGCGGTCGCGGAAGATTGGCGCACATCCCGCCCCAGACTGTCCAGCTGCCGCGCGGTAGCCAGCTCCACCCCTCCCAGGGTGATGCCGTCGTCATAGTCCACCACCACGGTCATCAGCGGGGCCATCGTGCCGTTCACGGCGGGCGGGTTGGCCACCTCCGCCACCAGGCCGCGCCCAGGGACGGACGGAGTAAGAATGGCGTGCATGCCCAGCGCGTAGGGCGTCATCTCCGTCCCCTCGCACACCTGGATGATGATCTTGTCCCCGCGCGTCAGGGGAACGCCCGGCGTAAATACCCACGTGGCCGTCTGACCGCTGGTCAGGTTGGACACATAGGCGGAAGTTCCGATCAGGCTGTAAGCTCCGTCCACCAGCTTCCAGACACGCAGGCAATACTGATTGGTTGCAGGGTCGGTGAAGAAATACACGGTTGAAATACTCGTCAGGCGGCAGCTGTCGGGCAGATGTCCCGCCAGAATCTCGTCTCCCCACGTCATCGCATAGCCTCCCACGATGGTCCAGGTGTCGGCGGCGTCTCCGCTGGACAAGGTGGATTGCCCGGTTGCAGGTGTCAGCTCTACTCCTGCCTCATGGAGAGCATCGGGGAGAGCCTCGACGACTGCTCCGGCAATCAGACCGGACCAGTCGGTGATGACATCCTCCGGCGGGACGGCGTCTGCCGGCATGATATCCTGGCGTACTCTTACCCTGATCAGCGACGAGGTGCGCTGGGCTCCGTCGCCGGCAATGAGAACCACCTCGCCGAGCAGGTCGATGCTTTCATCGCTGCCCATGGCCGCAATCAACTGGGTCGTGTTAACCGACATGGAGCCGACATACGCCGGACCCAGGGAGTCGTCGACCGGCTCCAGGTTGGTAGCGGCCAGGACCAGGGTATCATCACTCAGGGTGGATTTGATGGCCAGCGCCGGGCGTACTCCGGAAGGAGTCACCGGGACGCCCTCATCCAGCAGGGTGATGCGCAGGGGCAGCTTGTCGCCGCGCACCAGGGACAAGTCGGTGACCGGGATGCCGCCGGGGAACATGACGGCCATGGTGGCCAGATCAATCAGCAGTTGCATAGCAGGTATCAGTGATTAGGCGTAGAGATGCTTCCCTGCGGCGGTCATTCCTCCGCAGGGAAGAATGTGATTATGCTCCAGCGTAGTCCTCGTCAGGCGTCAGCTTGCAGAGCGGGTTGTAGATGACGCTGAGCTCGAATTCGGCCAGGGACGGGTCGGAGGCAGCCTTGGCCGGGTTGACCAGACGCAGGCGTCCCTGCATGCAGGCGCTCATGATTCTGGCTCCGTCGCGGTAGGCGTCCGTCCACTCGGTATAGACATAGACGTCGATCTGCGGCGAGCCGGCCCCAAAGACGACCTGCTCCGTACCCCAGTCCTCGCTCAACCCAAAGGAGAGCTGGAGGAATTCCGGGGTGATGTAGTTGGAGGAGAACAGGAATTTGCGCTTGGTAGTCAGCTGCAGCTCCTCGGTTTCGTAAGTGCCGCCATCGTTGGTGCCCTCAATCTCTCCCGTCTTGGTTTCAATCTGAGGGTTGCTGGTGCGTATCCTGCCCATATAGAGCCAGGGGCCGGGGGCTTCCGCAGTCGGGGGGACGGGCAGCCAGTCTGCGGACACGGTCTTGGACGGTTCGCCGCTGGAGATGACGGCCCCGAATTTGGCGATGCTGACCTTGGAGCCGATGATCAGGCCGGGTATGATCAATCTAGACATATTAGTTAATAGATAATAGTTAATGGTTAATAGTGATTACACGCCGATGCGGACGGCCAGCCTGGCCTCCTCCAGAGCTCTGGCCTGGGAGGCTGTCACTCTGGCGGTAGCGCCGGCACGTCCGTAAGCGCCGTTGATGAGCGTGCCCGTCTTGGTCACGCGGACTAACACCAGCGTATCCTCCTGGGCGGGAGCCTGCGGAGTCGTGCCGGTCGTATCTGTGTTGTTGGTTGTGTTGGTCTTAGCCATGGTTGTGTGTTGTGGGTGAGGATGAGGGAAAAATTAAAAGTTGACGGGAGCGTAGAGGATGATGGCCCGTCCCCGGAAGCCGGTGAGCTTGGACTTACTCATATCGTAATCCTCGACGGATGCCACGGAAGGCATGTCGTAGCAGACGCGGTCGACGACCGGGTCCCAGGTGCGGACCGCGTGCAGCGCCTGCCCGACCATGCCGGACAGACAGCGCAGAGGCGGCATGCCTCCGGGCATCCCGGCTGTCCTGGCAAAGCAGCTCACGGCCAGCACGGCGTGCATGCGCACCATCGGAGCATCAACGCCCATGTCCAGCAGGGGGACGTATCCTGCAGGAGTGACGGCGACGCTGCCGGGCTTGCCAATGGCCACGCGGTTGATGGCGTCCACCTGGTCCTGGTCGTCCCACACGGTTGGGCACACCATCGGAGCCAGGACGTCGTCCTGCTGCAGGTGCTTGATGAGATGCTCGGCGAGCTTGTAATCCTTGTCCATGAGAGTGGAGAGTTAAGAGTTGAGTGTTGAGTTGTCGTCGGCCTGGGCCAGGAGGCGGTTGAGGACCAGGGTGGCGGCGTACACGGCATTCTTGCGCATCTGCTCGCGGGAGGGCATCACCTCCGGATGGGCCGGGATGGTGGCGGACTTGACCAGGGCACCCAGTGGTGTGACATCCTGGTAGTGGCCGTCCTTGTTGCGGCGCTTACGCTGCTTGACGCGGGCCAGGATGGCGCTGCCGGTATCGACGTCGCCCAGGACCATGACCTCCTCCTCCGGGATATTGAGGGATGCCAGGGAGCGCCGGCGCAGGGGGGAATCCTTAAACGGGATGAGCAGGCTCTTGATGCGGCGACCGGTCACCTCCGACTTGCGGCCGGAGGGCTTGACGGTGCCGCCCAGCCACTGCAGGCGCACGCCGATGTGGGTGATGTCGATGGTGGCCTTGTTGTCCCGGATGACGGGAGGGTTGACTGATCGCTTGGCCGCGCCCCAGAATCTCTGGGACTGGGTGCGGTCGAGCATGTCCTGGAAACTATCCCTTACTGCCTGGCGGGCAGCCCTGGCCACGTCAGCCACCATCTCCGTGCGGATGGCGGGAGCCAGGGGGAGCCGGTTAAGCCCAATCACATCTACGTGCAACCTGATCATGAGTTGACATCAGTTAAGGGTTGAGGCATAAGGGGGACATGAGTGGGATGGACGGCAAGATCAGTAACCGCGACCTGCGCTGGTGGCTCAAGGAGCTGGCCAGACCGCGCGATGCTGCGTCCGGCATCCGACCGGAGCCGTCCGACTGGGAAAGCCGAGCCCGCGCCCAGGGCTGGCAGCCGGCCAGACCGTTTGTAAGCGGCCGCCATAACAACGGCCGCCAGAACCGCCATCTCCGGCGTAAGGGTTGATCTGTTATTACTGCTCGCTGACATAGACGTAGGTGGGCGTACCGTCCCTCCCCCGGACGATCTTGTTGACTCCGTGGCGGACCTGCTGCATGAACAGGACCTCGCTCTCGTTGGTATGGGGATGCTGGTCGGACTTGTTGACAAGACGCCTCTGATCTTGGAGAGTGCGGACGATGGTGTCGATGCGGTGGCCGGAGCGGTAGTCCTCGTTGACAAGGATGATCCTCTCGTTGCCCGGTTTGCCGCTGCCGGCAAACCGCTGCGCCGTCTCCTCCGTGCGTGACCAGCTGTCCACCATCTTGGTGGGGAGCGCCTGGTAGCCGTCGCGCTTGATGGCAACCAGGAATTGGTCGGCGTTGTTGGGGTCGATGGACATGCCCCGGTAGAGCGTGCCGCTCTCCCGGACGTCGGTGGGCGTGATGCGGTTGACGGCATCGTAGAGGGCGTCCCACTCCTCCTGGGTGGCGTAGTCCTGGACTCCGCGCTGGCTCCTGTCAAATTTGCGCTGGTCCTCCACGAATTTGACCATGGCCCTGGCCTGGGTGTCCGGGATGACGGGAGGGCGCTGCCCGCAGATCACACGCCCGGCCTCGCTCCAGTGCACCGGGCGTGTGCCGTTGGGGTCGGTGTAGTAGACGCGGTCTCCCTCCACCTCCACGCAATCCTCCAGAGCCTCGACAAATGCCTGCTGCAGGTCGCCGTCCATCTTGGCGATGGACGCCTCCAGGCTGGCGTTGAGTGACTCGCCGTCCATGTCATCCACCGTCGCCTCCGGGATAACCAGGCCGTGGCGCTGAGCCTCCTCGTAGTCAACCGGGTCAACCCCCATGCCGGAGTTAAAATCAAACGGAGGATAGTCCAGGTCAAATCGGCTGAGCTTGCGCCAGATGGGCGAGGTAAGCAGCGCGATGTGGGAGCCGTCGGTGGCCACGCCCTCGTAGTTGACGGCCGCCGCCGCCTCCCTCCAGCGGGCGGCCCAGTCCCTGGGCTGGCGGCTGTAGCGGATACGCACCAGACGCTGGGCCGGATAGGCCAGCGACCCCATCATGGAGTCCCGGTAGGCTCGCTCTTGGACCATGGCCACGTTGGTCTCCAGGATCAGGCGCTGGCGGGCGTCGGAGTTGAGGTCCTGGATGGTGCCCTCTGTGCCGGGCTCCGGCTGGTAGCCGGTGGCCTTGAGCATCGCGCGGACCTCGCGCAGGGCGTCGGCCTCGGACAGGTTGCCGTCCACAATGCCCTGGGAGCGATCCCTAAATCCCTGCACACGCGCATAGTGCCCCTGCCTGGCCGTCCAGTAGGAGCGCTCGCGGATATCCGGGTCCACGCCGTCCCAGTCCGCCGACGACATGCCGGCAGCAGGCACCGTGACCTTGGCACGCATGATATCCGAGGGAGAGGGCATTGCTGTTGAGTGAGGAGGGTTGAGAGTGGAGAGTTGAGCTGCTGTTACCTGTTAACTCCCCGTCCGGGGGACGGGAACAACCCCGGAGCTCCGGAGCCGTAGGCAGGGCGCGGTCCCTGGACGTAGGGGCGCTTACCGGGAGGCACGGGCATGCGGCCATCCGGACCGATCACCCGGTGGGTGCCGGACCGGACAGCCTCCAGCCGCTCGCGGGCGGCTGTGTTGGCCTTATCCCGGTCCTCGGAGACCATCACCGCAAACCGCTTGAGCAGACGCCAGGCGATCATGTCCAGGGCCTCCGGCTTGAGCGTGCGCGGGATGGTGGTGTCGCTCTGCAGGTCCATCACATTGGCGGCGTTGGCAGCAATGGCCTCGCGCACGGCTGCCGTCACGTCCTGGATGATGCCGGGGATGACGGTGCCATCCGTGTCGGCGGCCGTGATGGCCTCCAGCTCCGCTCGGTCGATGGCCTCCGTGAGCATGTCCGCCGTCAATGTGATCCAGCTTGACATTGTTGTTGAGAGTAGAGGGTGGAGAGTTAAGAGTTGGGTTGCTCGTCCGGGGACTCCGGGGCGGGATCGTCGAGGTGCAGGATCATATCGACTATCGTGTCACACATGCCCAGGGTCTCGGCCGCCTTATGCAGGTCGAGGGTCTCGTAGGGCTTGGTACGGGCCAGCAAGCCGCCGATGATACCGCCGGCGATGATGGCTGTGATCTCCTGTCTGGGAGTCAAGCCGGCCTGGATGGGACGCAAGGAGGCGACGTATGGCTCCAGGGTCTTGGCGGGGCCATATAGGGCCTCGTACTCGTCCTCGGTCATGTTGGGTCCGTGATCGTTCCCTGCCTCCTGGTTGGTGCCGTCACCCTTGTCGGCGGGCGTGGGGGAGTCTACGGCAGGTTGATTGGCGGGATTGGCTACAGGCTCCGGTGTGGATGCCTCGGCAGCGGTGTCCTCTGCGGGCGGCGTGATCTGCTCCTGGTCGGTATTGGCAGGTGCTATATCCTGAGCGGGAGCCTGAGGAGCGTCGTGATTGGTAGCCTTGTTGGTCTTGGTTGATTTAGCGGTCATCTTGATTGTGTATTGATGGTAAGTATTAAGAGAGGGAGCGTGGAGGCAAGAGCATCTCAACTCTTAACTCTCCACACTCCACCCTGTATTAAGCGATCTGCATGCGCATCATGCAGGAGGGAGCCGAGAAGACCACCTTGTGGTGGCCCTTGATGCGCAGCCACTCTGTGGAGATGTCGTCGTCACGGTAGGTCTCCACCGTGCTGTACATGTCGTCTCCGGCGATGTTGAGCGTCTTGAGCGCCGTGATGTCAAATGGGCTCGGATCGTCGTCAGCGTAAAACAAGTAGAAATTGCTGCCCACGATGCTGACGTTGTCCACCTCTGCTCCCGCCACGCCTCCGGGATTGTAGGAGGCGATGGTGCGCATGACCCTGACCGGCGGG
>OHPX01000980.1_pt1 | contig 12042 bp, 9 predicted proteins | sample 1577801 | NCBI WGS metagenome assembly OHPX01 (sample SAMEA3879584, study PRJEB24766) | human gut metagenome | biome: human-associated habitat; feature: feces | place: USA | collected 1985/1987 | reverse complement strand
CAGCAGGTTGAGGGCGGCTACCCCCAGATCCGAAGCAGCGTTGGGATTTGATTTTCCTACGATCTTTTGGGTTATCTCGAGACCTTTCATACAGAGCGCCATAGTCTCATAAGGAACTTCCGTAGCCGTCACGGTATCCTCCTGTATGGCTTTGCTTCTTGCGGCTTTCTGCTCATCTGTGTCCTTCGGCAGCTTAAAGGCGGCCGACACCTTATTAAAAGCCTCGGTATCCTTGTCAATTCCTATAATCAGTTCATCGTAAATTGACAATATGTCATCTTTCACTCGGACGCACAGGTCTCTGTGCTGGCTGTATTTCTCCTTAGGTATGGTCAGATCGCACACCATGGCTACAAGAGCCGCTCCCTGAGCCGCCGAAAGGGCGCTGACCGAACCGCCTCCCGGAGCAGGAGCGTCAGAAGATAGAATATTCAGGTAATCCCTCACGGGCATATCAACTAATTTCATGTATCACTTTTCCTTTCTTTATGACAATGTGCGCTAAATTAGATCCGAATCTATAGCAGAGAGTCTCCATGTCCGGGGCGTTCCATATCACCAGATCTGCCTGTTTGCCTTCTTCCAGCGTTCCGGTCTCCTCTCCCCTTCCTATGGCGCAGGCCGGGTTGATGGTGACGGCCGTCAGCACCTCTTCAGGAGTCATCCTGTATTTGAGATATCCCAGGTTCATGACAAACTGCAGATTCAGCGATGGGCACGATCCGGGATTAAAATCCGAAGCTATGGCTACCGGTATCTCATATTCGTCTATCATCCTCCTTACAGGGGCGAAGGCCGCTCCTAAATAAAAGGATGTAGCCGGAAGACACATGGCTGTGGTTCCACCCTCTGCCAGCGATTTCATGCCTTCTTCGTTTATGACGATAAGATGCTCTGCGGAGGCTGCTTTCATCTTGCCTGCCAGTACCGAACCGCCTATGGACTCTATTTCGTCGGCGTGGATCTTAAGTCCGAAACCAAGCCGGCGGGCTTTTTCCAGATAAGTCCTGCTCTGAGAAACGTTGAAGACAGAATCTTCCGTAAATATATCCACATATTCGGCCAGACCCTGTTCTTTGACATAAGGCATCATTTCCTCGCAGCAGATCTTTATATATTCTTCTTCTCTCCCTTTCCACTTTTCTTCCACGGCGTGGGCAGCCATGAAAGTAGCGACTATGTCCATAGGATGATTATCATTCAGTTCTTTGAGAACTTTCAGCATTTTGACTTCTGTTTCAAGCTCAAGACCGTACCCGCTCTTAGCCTCGCAGGTAGTCACCCCCAGGTTCATCATCTCGTTTAGGAACCCTTCTGTCTTTTGGTATAACTGTTCAAAAGAGGCCTCTCTGGTCTTTCTGACAGTATCCATTATGCCGCCTCCGGCTCTCAGAATATCCAGATATCCTGCTCCCTTGAGCTTGAGAGGTATCTCGTTCTGCCTGTATCCTCCAAACACGAGGTGGGTATGTCCCTCTACCAGTCCGGGAGTAACCAGGGCTCCCCCGGCGTCTATCACTCTGTCCGCTGAGGTTTCGCAGCATGCGAGATCTTCGCCCCGGGCGATCTTTTCTATAACTTTGTCCCTTATGAACACGGCCGCATCTTTAAGCTTGATATTCTCTCCCTGCGCTCTGCCTCTGTGGCTGAAACTGCCCGAAGGCGTCTGAAGGGTACCTATGTTTTTTACCAATAAAGTCGTCATCTACCTGTCCTCTTCTGTCAGAATCTCTCTGGCCTTCTTATATTTCTCACGCCACCAAAGTTTCTGCTCCATGTCGGCTTCGTCTCCTTCGGCAGGTAGCCTCGTCTCGTCAGAATTATGAGCCAGATCTGCCAATTTCACCTTTTTTGCCACTGGATTGGCTTTTATAGCCCTCACATACTCGAAGTAATCCGTTCCTTCGGCGTGAGTCAGAAGCCTCAGGGCTTCGATGACCTCACGGGGAAATTCTTCTTCAAGTTCTTCTAATGTATAGGAAGTGTCCTCGGCTACATCGTGCAGCCAAGCTGCGCAGCATGAAATCTCATCGTCCATCTGCTCAGCAAGATGAGCGGGATGAAATATGTAGGGGATTCCTCCCTTGTCCTTTTGTCCCAGGTGAGCGTCATATGCCAGAGTCATGGCCTTTTTTGTCAAAGGTGTATATATCATATTTGTCAGCCTTACCTCCTATTTTACAAACTTATCTACCGTCTTGTCAACAAGAGTATCATCAGCTATATAAGGAATAGTTATATGTCCTCTTCCTTTGTAGTTTCTGTTGTATTCCACCGATGTGGCCAGCGCGTTTTCGTTTCTGGCCCAGTTTCTTCTGGCGACGCCTCCCATTACGTCCCACATCATGGCAGATTTTATTATCTCGTCGGTTCGCCTGCTTCCGTCCAGCAGCAGTCCGAAGCCTCCGTTTATGGCCTTTCCTATTCCTACTCCTCCGCCGTTATGGAGGGCGCACAGCGACATTCCTCTGGCCGCATTGCCCGCAAAACACTGCACAGCCATATCGGCCATGACGTTAGAACCGTCTTTGATATTGGAAGTTTCTCTGAAAGGCGAATCCGTTCCCGAAACATCGTGGTGATCTCTTCCCATCATTACGGGACCAATCTTTCCCTCTCTGACCAGCTCGTTAAATTTAAGGGCTATCCTCGTTCTTCCCTCGGCGTCTTGGTAGAGTATTCTCGCCTGAGTTCCCACTACCAGTTTGTTGGCTTTAGCGTCTCTTATCCAGACCCAGTTGTCTCTGTCCTGAGCCCTGCGGCCGGGATCTATACACTCCATGGCCGCCTTGTCAGTCGCGTCAAGATCTTCCGGCTTTCCTGACAGGCATACCCACCTGAAAGGCCCGTAGCCGTAATCGAACAGCACAGGACCCATTATATCCTCCACGTATGAAGGCCATATGAAACCGTCCTTATCGTCGTATCCGTTTTTAGATATTTCTTTTATGCCTGCGTCATACATGGCCTTCATGAAAGAATTTCCGTAGTCAAAGAAATAAGTTCCCGCTTCTGTCAGCGCCTTTATGGCTTTATAATGTCTGTGGAGCGTCTCATCTACTTCCTTGCAGAAAAGCTCCCTGTCCTCATGGAGCAGCTTCGTCCGCTCTTCAAAGGTCATCCCTGCCGGACAGTACCCACCGTTGTACACATTGTGGCACGAAGTCTGATCTGACAGCAGGTCTATGTGAAATTTCTTCTCTGCCGCAGCTTCAAGCAAATCTACTATATTGCCATGGTAGGCTATGGAAATGCTTTCGCCGGCGGCCAGCTTTTGCCGGGCGAGAGAAAATATCTCGTCTATGTCCTCCATTATGACCTCGACCCAGCCTTGATCATGTCTTGTCTCTATTCTCGATCTGTCTACTTCGGCGAATATGCCTACGGCTCCCGCTATGTTGGCGGCCTTAGGCTGAGCGCCGCTCATGCCTCCGAGTCCGGAGGAAACAAATGTGTGACCCTTTAGATCTCCTTGCTCTGCGACGCCCAGATATTTTCTTCCGGCGTTGAGTATGGTGTTGAAAGTGCCGTGTACTATGCCCTGAGGCCCTATGTACATCCAGCCTCCGGCAGTCATCTGTCCGTAATTAGCTACTCCCATCTCTTCGGCGATCTCCCAGTCGTCCAAATTGTCATACATGCCTATCATCATCGAGTTGGTTATGACTACTCTGGGCGCTTCCGGCTTTGATGGGAACAGTCCCAAGGGGTGTCCCGATTCCACGACGAGAGTCTGCTCTTCTGTCAGTTCTTCGAGATATCTCTTTATCAGTCTGTACTGGAGCCAGTTCTGACAGACCTGGCCCGTCTCTCCGTATGTAACCAGCTCGTAAGGATAGAGGGCGACTTCAAAGTCTAAATTGTTCTCTATCATCACCTGAAAGGCCTTGCCCGCTAAGCACCTGCCCTTGTATTCACTTATAGGCTTTCCGTAAATCCTGCCTTCCGGCCTGTATCTGTATGCGTATATTCTTCCCCGTGTAGCAAGCTCTTCCATGAATTCGGGAGCAAGTTTTTCGTGAAGTTCTTCCGGCACATATCTGAGGGCGTTTTTCAGGGCTATCTTAGTCTGTTCTTTAGTAAGCCTGAAGCCTCTGTCGGGCGCTCTTCTTATTCCCTCATTAAATTGCGGATAGTCCGGGTAGTCGTTTCCCAGTTTTATAGTCATAGCTTCGCATATAGCCGTGTTGTCCAGCATGTTATTCCCTCCTGATTTCTATTTGATCGTCACAATCTTTTCTACTGCTTCAAGCAGAGAACCGTCTTTTATCATCTCATCGAATTTCGTCAGATGATCGTGCATTATCACGTCTTTATCTATCGGATCCACAACGCTCCTTATATGATCGTAGGCGGCTTTGGTGGCCTGCGCCAGCTTATCTATGCCTCCCTCTCCCATCTCCTGCCGCAGCCAGATGGCCTGTGCGGCGGCGGCGATCTCAATCCCCAGCACCTTCTGGGCGTTATCTAAAACCATGGCCGCAGTCCTTGCAGAAGTAGTACCCATGGAAACATGATCCTCCTGGTTAGCCGAAGACGGAATGGAGTCCACCGAAGCCGGATGGTCGTAGATCTTATTCTCCGATACCATAGAAGCGGCCGAATACTGAGCTATCATGAAACCCGAGCAGACTCCGCCGTATTTTGTCAGGAACGCCGGTAGGCCCTCCGACAAGGCCGGATTCACCAGCCTTTCTATCCTTCTCTCCGACACGTCGGCAAGTTCTGATACGGCTATCTTGAGAAAGTCAAAAGTAAGCGCCATAGGCTGGCCGTGGAAATTTCCTCCACTTATGACTTCGTCCTCATCGGGAAATACGATAGGATTATCTGTCACTGCGTTTATTTCTCTGGATACCATCTCATAAGCATATCTCACGGCGTCTCTGGTGGCGCCGTGTATCTGAGGCGCGCATCTCAGCGTATACGGGTCCTGTACCTTATGCTGCTGCAGCGGCAGAGCGTTGCCGGATCCTTCCAAAAGCGCCAGCAGATTCTCCGCCGACTCTTTCTGGCCCAGATGTCCTCTCAAGTCGTGTATCTTATGGTCGTAGGCCTTTTTTATGGCGTGAAGGGCCTCTCCTGTCATGGCGCAGGCCAAATCAGCTATCTTTTGCAAGGCCATGGCGTCCCACAGGACATTGACTCCCACTGCCGTCATCATCTGAGTGCCGTTGTTGAGAGCAAGCCCCTCCTTGGCCGCCAGAACCACCGGAGTTATCCCCGCCTTTTCCATAGCCTCAGAGGCGGTGATCACCTCTCCCTTATATTCGGCTTTACCTTCTCCTATGAGTCCCAATGCTATATGGGACAGAGGAGCCAGATCGCCGGAAGCGCCCAGGGAACCTTTTTGCGGGACTATAGGGTGAACGCCTCTGTTGAGCATATCTATAAGAGTCTTAAGAGTCGATAATCTTATGCCCGAATTGCCTCTGGCCAGAGCATTGCATCTTAAAAGCATGGCCGCTCTCACCTGCTCTCTCGGGTAAGCCTCTCCCATGCTGCAGGTGTGGCTTATTATCAGATTTCGCTGCAGCTTCTCTGTCTCCTCGTTTGAGATCACCACATTGGAAAACTTTCCGAACCCTGTGGTAAGGCCATATATCACGGCCTTTTCTGCAAGCTTTTTTTCGATATAATCTCTTGCCTTCTGTACGTTTTTTTCCGCTTCGCCTGTCAACTTCACTTCTTCATCGTTTCTGCAGACTCGAATCACTTCTTCGACCGTAAGGTCTCGTCCGTTTATAAGAACCATACTCCACTCTCCATTCATATCTCGCGCAAGCTTTGAATAATTATACACACATGCGCTAACTTTCTTGTACATATTATTATACAATCTTTTCAATGATTTTTCTACGTTTTTTTGTTCTATTATCGTTGATTTCATGCCATTTTAGCGGTTTTTTGCCGGGAAATCGCCGCTGCGTTTCTTCAATTTAATGCAATAAATTTATAACGTTATAAACCAATCATGTAGTGCATAATGTATACAAGTCTGTCATGTTTTTATGCAAGTCTCCTGACCTGTTGAAAATAGTGATTTTTAAGTCATTTCATCTTTTCAGAGACTTTCACTTGCTTTTAATAATAAATCCGCCGCCGGAATTTTATCCGGCGGCGCTGAAGTTTCAGATTTTATTCATTTTTTATGCGAATCCTATGGCCATCCCGATCATCCTGACTATAAAAGCGCATATCCACGCTATGAGGCACTGACCTATCACTACGAACATCGCCCATCTTCCGCCCAGTTCTCTCTTGATAGAGGCAACCGCTGCCACGCAAGGAGTATAGAGGAGACAGAAGACCAAAAGAGATATGGCCGAAAGCGGCGTCAGTATGGAGGTAATAGCCTCTGCGTCCTTGAGGAGCACCGACAGAGTGGATACTACACTTTCTTTTGCCATAAATCCCGCTATCAGAGCCGTAGATATTCTCCAGTCTCCGAATCCCAGCGGAGCAAACAAAGGCGCGATGAATCCCGCTATGACCGCCAGCATACTGTCGTGAGAATCATCTACTATGTTCAGTCTGAAATCAAAGGTCTGGAGGAACCAGACGATGATGGTGGCCACGAAGATGATGGTGAAGGCTCGGGTCAGAAAATCCTTGGCCTTGTCCCAGCACAGCTGCCACACGCTTTTGGCGGAGGGGAAGCGGTAGTTGGGCAGCTCCATGACGAAGGGCACGGGGTTGCCCTTGTAGACTGTGGTGCCCAGCACCTTGGCCGCCACGATGCCCACCAGGATACCCAGGATGTACAGCCCGATCATCACCAGGGCGGCATGATTCGGGAAAAAGGCGGCGGAAAACACGCCGTAGATGGGGATCTTGGCAGAGCAGCTCATGAAGGGCGTCAGCAGGATGGTCATCCGTCGGTCCCGCTCCGAGGCCAGTGTCCGGGTGGACATGATGGCGGGCACTGAGCAGCCGAAGCCCACCAGCATGGGGACAATGCTCCGGCCGGAGAGACCGATCTTCCGCAGCAGCTGGTCCATGACGAAGGCCACACGGGCCATGTAGCCCGTGTCCTCCAAAATGGAGAGGAAGAAGAACAGCACCACGATGATGGGCAGAAAGCTCAGTACACTGCCCACTCCCGCGAACACGCCGTCGATCACCAGACTGTGGACCACGGGGTTCAATCCATAGGCGGCGAGGCCGCTGTCCACCGCCGCGGTGAGGGCATCGATCCCCGCGGCCAGCAGATCCGACAGGAAGGCGCCGATGACTTCAAAGGTCAGGAAGAAGATGCCCAGCATGATGGCGAAGAACAGCGGCAGGGCCAGGTATTTGTTGGTCACCACCCGATCGATGGCCTCGCTGCGGGCCCGCTCCCGGGACTCCCGGCACTTCACCACCGTGCCGGAGCAGATGGTTTCGATGAAGGTGTAGCGCATATCCGCCAGTGCGGCATTGCGGTCCATGCCGCACTCGTCCTCCATCTCCTTGACGCCGTGCTCAATGAGCTCCAGCTCGTTCTGGTCCAGGGCCAGGCGGGTCACGATGTCCTCGTCTCCCTCAATGAGCTTGGTGGCGGCGAATCGGACGGGAAGGCCCGCAGCCTCCGCGTGATCCTCGATCTGGTGGACCACCGCGTGGATGCACCGGTGGACCGGTCCGGGGGAGCAGAAGTCGTACACCGTAGGCAGCGTCTTGATCCGGGCAGTCTGGACGGCAACCTTCACAAGCTCGTCCACGCCCTGGTTTTTCACAGCGGAGATGGGCACCACCGGGATGCCCAATGCCTGGGACATTCCCTTCACGTCGATGGTGCCGCCGCCGGCGGTGACCTCATCCATCATGTTCAGGGCCAGCACCATGGGAATACGCATCTCCATCAGCTGGAGCGTCAGGTACAGGTTCCGCTCGATATTGGTGGCGTCCACGATATTAATGAGGCCGTCGGGCTTTTGGTTCAGGATGAAATCCCGGGTGACAATCTCCTCCGGCGTATAGGGCCGGATGGAGTAGATGCCCGGCAGGTCGACCACCGTGCAGTCCTTTTCCCCCCGGATGGCGCCAGACTTCTGATCCACCGTCACGCCGGGGAAATTGCCCACGTGCTGGTTGGAGCCGGTGAGCTGGTTGAACAGCGTGGTCTTGCCGCAGTTTTGGTTGCCGGCCAGTGCGAAAATCATGTCCCGGCCACCTCCACTTCGATTTTCCCGGCGTCCTCCTTCCGCAGGGACAGGGAGTACCCCCGCACCCGCAGCTCCAACGGGTCGCCCAGGGGTGCGACCTTCTCCACCCGCACGCGGGTCTTCGGGATCAGCCCCATATCCAGCAGGCGGCAGCGCAGGGCGCCCTCGCCGCCCACAGCCGTGATGACGGCCTCCTGCCCCAGGGGCAGCTTGTCCAGTGTCATCGGAACGTTCCTCCTCAAAAGTTAGCATTGTCTAACAATTAGAAGTTTATCATCGTGCACTTTAGGAGGCAACTATAAAACAAGCCAAAAGCCGACAAATTTTTCTCTGGAAATTGTATAACATGGATAAAAAGAAGAAGCGGCGGGCAGGGTTTGGAAAGGGCCTTGCCCCGGAGGGGGCAGAAATGCTATACTGAACCCAAACCAAGCCGGAGGCAGAGGGCCCCCGGCGATCAGGAGGATCTTATGCTGACATTCAATCACTTCAATTTCAATGTAGCGGATTTGGACAAATCTCTTGCGTTCTACAAGGAGGCCCTGGGCCTGGAGCCGGTGGGGGAGCGGAAGGCGGCGGCCGACGGCAGCTTCATCATCGTCTACCTGGGGGATGGAAAAACGGACTTCCGCCTGGAACTGACATGGCTGCGGGACCATCCCCAGAAGTATGACCTGGGGGAGTGCGAATTCCATCTGGCCCTCCGGGCAGAGGACTATGAGGCGGCCCACGCCAAGCATGCCGCCATGGGCTGCATCTGCTTTGAGAATCCTGCCATGGGGATCTATTTTGTGACAGATCCCGACGGATACTGGATCGAGATCATCCCCACCCGATAAAGGTGCACAAAGGGAAGCCCCCGCGCTGAGAAAAATTTTTTTGAACGGCAGTTGCGCCCGGCTGGGCGCCATGGTACACTGAGATTGGTCGTGGGGCGTTCTGCCGGGGGCGGCGGAGGCCCGGATCTATTTTTGGCAAGGGAGAGAGTGAAATGAAACAGAGACTGTTTGCATTGGCGGCTGTGGTGATGGCACTGGGGCTGACCGCCTGCGGCGGAAGCGGCTCCAGCGAGGGCCGCACCGGCGACACCATGGAGACCTACTTCTTTGATTTCACAGTCAACAGCGCATACCTTACCAGCGACTACGCGGGCCGTACCCCTGGGGAGGGGAACGTACTGCTGGTGGCGGACATCACCGTAAAGAACACCTTCGAGCAGAGCATTGAGATGTATGACACTGATTTCCAGGTCCAGTGGGACGACGGCGATGACGCCTATGCCTATCCCATCACCACAGACATGGAGACCTATACGGAAGTGGAGCCGGTGGGGGAGAACCAGCTACCCGGTACATATCCCATGGCCGTGGACGAGGAGCGCAGCGGCGAACTGGTCTATGAGGTACCCTCCGGTTTTACGGACTTCTCCATCGCTTATCTGGAGCAGTTTGTGGATGACTCCGGGGAGGAGAGCACCGGCGAGACTTTCTTCGTCTACTTCACTGCTGAAGACCAGACAGGTGCCTCCGCCTGACAAAAACAGAAAAAGCGCCACCGCTCCTGCGGTGGCGCTTTTGATTTTGATCCGTTGCTGCGGGACTGGACGGTTTCCTCACCAGACCAATGTGCGGAAATAGTCCTCCGGCGTCTCCGCCCGGCGGATCAGCTCCACGGAGCCGTCCTCCTTCAGTAGCAGCTCGGCGGAGCGGAGCTTGCCATTGTAGTTGTAGCCCATGGAGAAGCCGTGGGCGCCGGTGTCGTGGATCACCAGCAGGTCCCCCATGTCGATCTTGGGCAGCATCCGGTCCACGGCGAACTTGTCATTGTTCTCGCAGAGGCTGCCGGCGATGTCATACTTATGGTCGCAGGGCTGGTCCTCTTTGCCCATCACGGTGATATGGTGGTAGGACCCGTACATGGCCGGACGCATCAGGTTGCAGGCACAGGCATCCACGCCGATGTACTCCTTATAGATGTGCTTTTCGTGGATGGCCCGGGTGACCAGATGTCCGTATGGACCGGTCATGAAGCGGCCCAGCTCGGTATACAGGGCCACGTCACCCATCCCGGCGGGCACCAGCACCTCCTCATAGGCCCGGCGGACTCCCTCGCCGATGACGGCGATATCATTGGCAGGCTGCTCCGGACGGTAGGGGATCCCCACGCCGCCGGAGAGGTTGATGAAGGTGATATGGACGCCGGTCTCCGCCTTCAGCTCCGCTGCCAGCTGGAAGAGAATGCGGGCGAGGGCGGGGTAGTAGTCGTTAGACAGGGTGTTGGAGGCCAGGAAGGCGTGGATGCCGAACTCCTTGGCGCCCATGGCGGAAAGGCGGGTAAATGCCTCCGCGATCTGGGCGCGGGTCATGCCGTACTTGGCGTCGCCGGGATTGTCCATCACCTGGAAGCCCTCCCGGGTCTCGCCCAGGGTGAACACGCCGCCGGGATTGTAGCGGCAGCAGATTTTCTCCGGCACATGGCCGATGGACCGCTCCAGATAGTCCACCAGCGTCAGATCGTCCAGGTTGATGATGGCGCCCAGCCGGTCCGCCATCTGGAATTCCTCCGCCGGGGTATCATTGGAGGAGAACATGATGTTCTCACCGGTGATGCCGCACCGCTCCGAGATCATCAGCTCCGTCATGGAGGAACAGTCGCAGCCGCAGCCCTCCTCGTGCAGCAGCTTCAGCAGGGCGGGGGTGGGAGCGGCCTTCACGGCGAAATACTCCCGGTAGCCGGGATTCCAGGCAAATGCTTTCCGCAGGCGGCGGGCATTCTCCCGGATGCCCTGCTCATCATAGATGTGGAACGGGGTGGGGTACTGGGCGGCGATGGCCTCCAGCTGGTCCTTTGTGACAAAGGGGGTCTTCATATCAACAGCCTCAAATCTTCATAAACTCTACCGCGTCGAATTTTGCGGTGCCATAGATGTGTCCTATTTTACGAGCACATCCATGTCTCTGTCAAGAAATTTGCCCAAAAAACGGAAAAACAGTCCTTGATTTTCCCAAACAGACAGGCAGAGCGATGTTCTTTTCAAAAAACATCCCTTGCTTTTCCAGGAAAGAGACGATACAATGGCCGTAGAGTGCCGTCCCGCCTAGAAGGAACGGCAACCGCTCCGCAGCGGAACTATCCCTGCCGGTCCGGATGATGGTTCTGTGCGCGCGGGCAGCGTTAGTCTGGTGGTCGAGCGGTATGCAGACGGAAAGATCGCCTGGGGACGGGCTCTAAATCCTCCGTCCTGCTGCAGGCGAGCGGATGAAACACACAGCCGCCGAGGGGCGGGGAGAGGAGAACAAGATGAAAACTGTGATCGTGGACGCTGTGGGGGAGCCGTGCCCCATTCCGGTGGTGAAGGCCACGAAAGCCCTGCGGGAGCTGGGAGAGCCGGGAACGCTGGAGGTCCGGGTGGACAATGAGATCGCGGTGCAGAACCTGACCCGCATGGCGGCGGGGAACCACCTGCCGGTCCAGGCGGAGAAGAAGGGAGAGCACCTGTTTGTGGTGACCATGGAAGTGGCGGAGCCGGTGGGAGATGCCCCGGCGGAGGAACCTGCCCTGACCTGTGTTCCGGACACCCGGGGCGACTTGGTGGTGGCCGTGGATTCAGAGACCATGGGACGGGGCAGCGACGAACTGGGGAAGCTGCTGATGAAAAGCTTCCTTTTTGCCGTGAGCCAGCTGCCCCGGCTGCCCAGGACCGTCCTGTTCTATAACGGCGGTGCCAAGCTGACGGTGGAGGGTTCCGAATCCCTGGAGGACCTGCGGAATATGGAGGCCCAGGGAGTGGAGATCCTCACCTGCGGCACCTGCCTGAACTTTTACGGTCTGGCGGAGAAGCTGGCTGTGGGCGGCGTCACGAATATGTACGCCATTGTGGAGGCCCTAGCCAATG
>OHPX01000973.1_pt1 | contig 12129 bp, 10 predicted proteins | sample 1577801 | NCBI WGS metagenome assembly OHPX01 (sample SAMEA3879584, study PRJEB24766) | human gut metagenome | biome: human-associated habitat; feature: feces | place: USA | collected 1985/1987 | reverse complement strand
GGTTTATCTTAATATTGAAGTGACGGGAGCGACGGGGCATGCCGCGACGCCTGAAAAAGGAATAAACGCTATTTCATGTATGTCCGCTTTTCTTGCTGAAGTTGACAGGCGGTACGGACGGCTTTACGAACAGGGGAAAGCCGCTTCTCACTCCGCGCTGGGCATAGAGAGCAGAAGCGAAGGATACAGCTTGAAAATTCCCGATTGGTGCCGCTGCATGATGAACAAACAGCTCGATACCGCGGAAACGCCGGAAGGCTTTATAGCTGACCTTAAACGCATCTATGAAGAAACGGTCGGACGCGGGGAAATATCTGTTAAGCGAGAGATTCCCTTTTATCCTTCTTATGTTATGGACACGGATAACGCCGATTTTCGAGCCCTCATTCATACTATTGAAACGGTGGGAGGCTTCTCGCCGGAACTGAGGATAAACCAGAGCGTAAGCGACGGAAACATTTTATATCATCAGCTGGGAATTCCCGTAGTTCTGTTCGGCCCTCAGGGAGTGAATTTTCACAAGGCCGGCGAATATGTAGTCAAGGAGACTATAGGAAGATACATGCGAATTCTTGAAAAATATATCAGAGAATTTTTTTGTGATTGAAATGTTGAATAGATAAAATGGCGCCGAGGATATTCCCGGCGCCATATTCGTCTTGTTTACTCAATAGTCTTTGAGTACTTATCTTCTCGGCTGAGGTCTCTGAGGCGGTCTTAATCCGCACTCATTGTCCGGACGACATTCGTCAGGTTTGCAGCATGAGCTTGGAGCACGTTCTTTTTCACATCCGCAGTCGCTGTCCTGATCTCCTCCTACGCTGCCGCAGTTTTCTTCCGTATCTTCGGTTCTGATCTGATTAGGGAACAGAGGCGGGAAGGTGGTGCAGATGGCGTTCTGCTGAACGGCGGCCTGAGCATAGCCGGTGGACAGTACGCAGAGCTGAACAGGCACGACAATTTTTTTCTCACATGTAACACATATGGCAATGATGAGATTTCCGCATACGCAGCCGTCGTTTCCTATAGTAAGGTCTCTGCCGCAGTTGTTGGTCGCCAGTCTTGCTTCGCAGGCCGAGTTGCAAAACTCGGTAAATCTCGGTACGAATGCAGTGTCGATAGCTGAAGGCATACATATTTCGAAGAAATTAGTAAGTACCAGAGGCTGCGCAGCTTCTGCGATATTCACATTGGTGCAGACTGTGAATACTACGTCATTGTTGCAGCTGTCGCATAACAGAAGATCCAGTTCTATTATGACATTACCGGTGATAGCGATGTTCTGTGTACCGAATATAGGCGTACCCATACATCTGTCATCGCAGCTGTCAGTTTCGGCGTATAATAGTTTTTCGGAACAATTTCCGTCAGCTCCTACCACTGTAAGCTGTTCGCCTGCAGCATTCTGCAGGAAGGTTGCGCCTGAAATACTTGTATTAACGTCTAACTTGAGATTAGACGGATCATCTACATTGTAAGGATTGAAGCTCCTCTTACATCTTATATCTATAACCCTTTTTACTCTGTGACCTGACGGAATCTTAGGCGAAAACGTCTGATTTTGAACAGTCTTCATTCCCTGTAAATTAAATAAAACAGCGTCGAAGACTTTCTGAACATAGATAGGCTCACTCTTTAAGCTATCGATGTCACCGTTGAATTCACAGATAGTATTGGCGTTACAGCAGTTTTGATAGAGGTCTTGGGATACTCTCCCACCAAAGCAGCTCATATATTCTACCTCCTTAAATAGTCCAATATCTTTCTCTGATAGTATATGAAAACTGCGGAAAATGTGTTATTATATAAATTGAAATTTTTTGGAGGGGAAACTATGGGCAATATTGATATAAGAATACTGGACTGCGGCATAAGAGTAGTCATGGAAGAACTTGATCATGTCAAGTCGGCTGCCGTAGGCATATGGGTCAGAAACGGAGCGGTGGACGAGACGCCAGAGGTCGCCGGCATATCCCACTTCATCGAACACATGATGTTTAAGGGAACTGAGAAGAGAAATTCCAGACAGATAGCAGAAGATGTGGATAAGATAGGCGGCCAGATGAACGCTTTTACAGGAAAAGAGGCTACCTGTTATTATGTAAAGACTATAAGTTCTCATCTCATGGATGGAGCCGACGTCATAATAGATATGGTCTGCAATGCTGTATTCGAGGGCAGGGAGATGACAAAAGAGAGACAGGTGATCTGCGAAGAGATAAAAATGATACAAGATCAGCCTGACGATCTGGTGCATGACAACATAACAGAGCTGGTCTTTAAGGACGCTCCTTTAGGTAATTCCATAATAGGAACTAAGACTTCACTGTCGAGGATAACCAGACCTGTAATAACTGCATACAAAGAAAAAGCTTATGCCAGAGACTCGATAGTAATATCGGCAGCGGGAAATTTCGATAAGGATGCTTTCTGCGCTTACTTATCAGATAAATTCGACAGATTGGCCAAAGAACGCCGGGCGAAAGAAAAGAAAGCAGAGGCCTATGTTCCGAGATTCAAGGTGATAAAAAAGGATATACAGCAGTCTCATATCTGCATGGCGACAAGGAGCATAAGCTTAGACGATCCCAGATACTATACTTTCGCCGTACTGAACAACGTCATGGGCGGAAGCATGAGTTCGAGATTTTTCCAGAATATAAGAGAAGAAAAAGGACTGGCTTACAGCGTATACTCTTCCAACAGCACTTTCAGCGACGCGGGATATTATAATATATATGCGGGAGTCAGTCATGATAAAGTAGGAGCTGCTATAGAAGGTATCAAAGAGGAACTTGATGTTTTAGACAGGGAAGGCCTTACAGAAGAAGAAATTTCCATGTCCAAAGAGCAGCTCAAGAGCAGTTACATATTCGGACAGGAGAACGTAGCCAGCAGAATGTTCAACATAGGAAAGAACCTGCTTTTGCTGGGCAGAGTGTACGGACAGGATGAAGTGATAGAAGGTATAGAAAAGGTCACGAGAGAATCGATAGACAGCATTAAACCTATAGTGTGCGATATAGAAAACTATTCGGCAGTATGTCTGACAGACAAAGATATAAACTTGAAGAAAATGGTAAGGTCTTAGATGATGGCAAACACGAAAATAAAGATAATAAGCAAGAGCGGAAGGCTTCCGTCGTATGAAACCGAAGGGTCTGCGGGAGCAGATCTGAGAGCCTATCTGGCAGAACCTGTCACGCTCATGCCCGGAGAGAGGAAGCTCATACCCACCGGGTTGTTTGTGGAACTTCCTCCGGGAGTAGAGGCTCAGGTCAGGGCAAGGTCGGGTCTTTCCATAAAGCACGGAATCGGCCTTGTAAACGGAGTGGGAACCGTAGACAGCGATTACCGGGGAGAGTGGAACGTACCTGTCATAAACTTCGGCGACCGGCCATATACCATACATGACGGGGATAGGATAGCTCAGGTGGTCTTTTCATCCTATCTGAAAGCCGAATTCAAGGTTTCAGAAGAGATAGATGAAACTGAAAGGGGAGCAGGAGGCTTCGGCCATACCGGCTTAAAATAAGAGGTGGTGAGCGATATGTTGATGAGAGAAGATCTGGAAAAGAGAGAAAAAGAGATACTGTCTCCCATGGCTGCCAAGAGCGGGGAGAGCAGAGGAAGAGCGTTTCCCGAAGATAAATGCCGGATAAGGACCGAGTTTCAGCGGGACAGAGACAGGATAATACATTCCAAGTCTTTTAGAAGACTCATGCACAAAACTCAAGTCTTTTTAGCTCCGGAAGGAGATCATTTCAGGACCCGGCTCACACACACCATAGAAGTGTCGCAGATAGCCAGAACTATAGCAAGAGCCCTCAATCTTAACGAAGATCTGACCGAAGCTATAGCCCTCGGCCATGACCTGGGGCATACTCCTTTTGGCCACAATGGAGAAGACGTGCTTAACAGCGTGCATCCGGGAGGATTTCATCATAATCTGCAGAGTTTAAGGGTAGTGGATGTCCTTGAGGCTACTTCAAGCAGAAGAGGGATGAATCTGACAGCTGAAGTCAGAGACGGTATAGTCAATCACACGGGAAGCGGCAAGCCCTTTACCCTCGAGGGACAGGTGGTCAAGATAAGCGACAGAGTGGCATATATAAATCACGATATAGACGACGCGCTGCGAAGCGGCGTCATATCTATGGAAGATATTCCAAAGACGGCTCTTGAGCTGTTCGGATACAGCCATAGAGAGAGAATCAACAACATGGTGACAGATCTGGTAAAAAACAGCGACGGCAGAGAAGAGATATCTCAAAGCCCGCAATTCAGAGAAGAATTGAACAAGTTGAGAACATTTATGTTCTCTCACGTTTATAAGAGCGGCAGAGTAAAGAGAGAAGAAGATTTGGCAAAGGTAGAAGTAGTCATAAGCTCCCTGTATAATTATTTCCTCAGAGATCCGTCAAGACTGCCGGACGATCTGCGGCAGGTTGCTGAAGAAGACGGCGTAAACGAGGCGGTAAAAGACTACATAGCCGGCATGACAGACAGGTTTGCGCTGAATATATATACTGAATTGTTCGTGCCTAAAAGTTGGAAATGAAAATTTTTAAAATAAAAAAAGGAAACGGCTCATTTTTTGCGTATAAAAACATATAATGATGTTTTTTGGAGCGGAAGATGAGTTTTTCTTTTAGCAAAGAAGCGATAGAAGAATTAAAAAATCAGATTGATATAGTAGATGTCATAGGAAGAAGCGTAGAGCTTAAGAGAGCGGGAGCCAACTATAAAGGACTGTGTCCTTTCCACAACGAGAAGACTCCTTCTTTTATCGTGTCTCCTCAGAAACAGATATTCACCTGCTTCGGAGGCTGCGGAGCTTCCGGAGATGTGGTTACTTTTGTAAAGAGATATTACAATCTTGATTTTAACGAGGCAGTAGAAAAGCTGGCCGACGAATACGGTATAGAGATACAGAAAAATTCTCATAAAGACGATCGAGAGAAATACTATGAGGTAAACAGAGAAGCCGCTCGACTTTTCTACAGAAATCTCACAGAGAAGAAAAATCCCGGCTATACATATATGCAGCGCCGCGGAATACAGGATTCAACCATAAAAAAGTTCGGTCTGGGATATGCGGAAGATAGCTGGAACAATCTATACGACTATTTTAAGAAAAAAGGCACCGATGAGAAGATACTCATAGAGCTGGGACTTATTTCGAAGAAAGGCGACCGCTGCTATGATAAATTCAGAAACAGGGTGATATTTCCTATAATAAATACAGCGGGAAAGGTGATCGGATTCGGCGGCAGAGCTCTCGACAACGAGGCCATGCCTAAATATCTCAACTCACCTGAAAACAAGGTGTTCCAGAAGAAGAACAATCTGTACGCGCTGAATTCGACGCGTCAGGATATAGGCAAAGAAGGTTCAGCCATCATAGTAGAAGGATATATGGACGCTATTTCTCTTTATCAGAACGGAGTCAGAAATGTAGCCGCGTCTTTGGGAACAGCCCTTACGGAAAATCAGGCCAAACTCATAAACCGGTATACCAAGAATGTGATATTGTCTTACGACGCCGACGCGGCAGGTCAGAAAGCAGCGCTGCGGGGGATAGAAGTACTGAGGGGAGAAAACTGCAAGGTCAAAGTACTTCACGTCACCGACGGCAAAGATCCCGACGAATATATAAAGAAAAACGGAAGAGAGGCCTTTCTGAGCCTTACAGAAAACGCTCTCCCTTATATAGATTATAAGCTCGAGGCGGCAAAGAGGGGCCTAAACATATCTTCCGAAGAAGGCAAACTTGACTATATGAAGAATATTTCTTCTATTTTGTCTGATTTAAGCCCTGTAGAATGTGATATATATATAAAAAAGATTTCAAGAGACACCGGAATTTCCGAAGGCGCTATAAAAATGGAAATACTAGGTAATAATAAGCAGGAGAAACATCTGCCGGAGAGGCACAGAGAAACAGGGGAAGAAGTCCTTGAGCTCTCTCCTTTAGAAGCTACTGTGCTTAAGTGCCTTTTCATAGACCCGGAATTTTCCGAAAGTATATTGCCCTATAGTGATATATTCGAAAGCGAGCTGGGAAAGAAGACTCTCAACATCGCCTTCGAGTTTTATGGTTTAAACGGAGATTTCAACAAGGGTCAGGTCATGGACAGACTCGAACCTGCAGAGAGTGAAAAACTGCAGGAAAGCCTGGATAAGGTGATAATAACCGGAAATGAAAAAGAAGTTCTGAATCAGTGCATACATAGATGGGAATTTAAACGTCTTGAAAGCCGGGAGCGGCAGTTGAGAGATATTCTTTCTCTCGCAGACGAAGAGAATAAGGAATCGATCGACAGACTTACTATAGAATTGATGGAAATTCAGAAAGAAATGAAAGCACACGGAGGAAAAATGTAATGAGCGCAGAAAAAAATACTACAGAAAAGATAGAAGTCCAAGCTGTTCAGACAGAGCAGATGAAAGATGCGGCAGATAAAAAGCAGGAAATGCTTTGCGCTTTGCTGGAAAAGGGGAAAAATTCGCACAATCAGCTTACTTATGCTGATATTGCAGATATCCTCGATTCTGCGGATCTGGATAAGAATCAGATGGACGATATGTACGAATTGCTCATGGCCAAGGGAATAGAAATAGTATCGGAGACTGAACCCGAGGATTTTGACGTTATATTGGCAGAGAACCCCGACGTGGCAACTGACGCTGAACTTATCGTAGAAGAAGCCAGCGAAATAGATATAGAATCCACCATTCCAAAGAGCATAGCAGTGGACGATCCCGTCAGAATGTATCTCAAAGAGATAGGAAAGGTGCCGCTTCTCTCAGCCGATGAGGAAATAGAGCTGGCCAAGAGAATGGAAAAAGGCGATGAAGAGGCTAAAAAGCGTCTCTGCGAGGCCAACCTCCGTCTGGTAGTGAGCATAGCTAAGCGTTATGTGGGAAGAGGAATGTTATTTTTGGATCTGATCCAAGAGGGAAACCTGGGACTGATAAAAGCTGTAGACAAGTTCGATTATACAAAGGGCTATAAATTCTCAACCTATGCTACATGGTGGATAAGACAGGCTATAACCAGGTCTATAGCCGATCAGGCCAGGACCATAAGAATACCGGTCCACATGGTGGAGACTATAAATAAGTTGATAAGGGTCTCAAGACAGCTTCTCCAGACTTACGGCAGAGAACCAAGCCCGGAAGAGATTGCCAAGGAAATGGGAATTTCAGTAGAAAAAGTGAGAGAAATACAGAAGATCGCACAGGAACCCGTTTCCCTTGAGACTCCTATAGGAGAAGAGGAAGACAGCCATCTGGGAGATTTTATACCTGATGAAGATGTCCCCGCTCCTGCCGAGGCTGCGGCTTTCTCCATGTTAAAAGAGCAGTTGGTAGAGGTCTTAGATACTCTGACTGAAAGAGAGCAGAAAGTTCTTAAACTGAGATTCGGTCTCGAAGACGGCAGGGCCAGGACTCTGGAAGAGGTGGGCAAAGAATTCGACGTCACCCGAGAAAGAATAAGACAGATCGAAGCAAAATCTCTGCGTAAGCTTCGCCACCCCAGCAGAAGTAAAAAATTGAAGGACTACCTCGAATAAGATGATAAAATTAAGCGACAGACTGAACGTAATTGCAGAGGAGATAGAAATGGGAGAAACCGTGGCCGATATAGGAACCGACCACGGTTTTCTGCCGATTTTTTTATGGGAAAACCGTATATCCCCCAAAGTGATCATGACAGATATAAGCGAGGGATCTCTCAATAAGGCCATAGAGAACTGCCGCAGATTTCACCCGGAAACAGAATTTGATTTCAGGCTGGGCAGCGGCATTGACGTACTTTCGGAAGGGGAGACAGACGATCTGATAATCGCCGGAATGGGCGGTATGCTGATGACTGAAATACTTGGAAAAGACCCATATAAAGCTAAAAGTTTTAAAAAGATCGTGCTCCAGCCCAGGAATAATATAGGGAGACTCAGACATTGGTTGTATAATAACGGGTTTTCTGTAAAAAACGAAAAACTGGTGCGGGAGGGCAGGTTCATCTGCGAAGTGATAACTGCAGCGCCTGTAGAAGTGGCAGTTACCAGATCCATGGGTCCTGAACGCATAGAATATGAATATCCACATACACTTATAAAGTTTCAGGGACCCTTGACAAGGGAATATTTGTCAACTAAACTAAGAATAGAGAAAAATATCCTCAGCGGCATGATGTCTTCCTCTGCCGTTTCGCCTAAGGAGCTGAGAAGCCAAGAATATAGGATAGAGTATATCGAAAGGTTGATGAGAAAACTATGAGGATTGAAAAACTGGCAGAAATCATAGAGAAGAAGAGTCCCCTCTGTATACAGGATCCGTGGGATAATTCGGGATTTCAGATAAAATTTGAGGCTGCTCCTGTGAATAGGGTGCTTACGGCTATGGAGATCACCAATCAGGTCATAGACGAAGCCGTAAACTTGAGAGCTGAGGCTATTGTCACTCATCATCCCATGTTCTTTAAACCCGTAAAAGAGATTTACGATAATACAGTTACGGGGAACTACATAGTAAGGCTCGTACAAAACAGAATAAACGTATATGCCAGTCATACGCCTTTTGACAAATGTGATGGCGGGAACAACGATTATCTGGCGAGACTCCTTCATCTGTGCGATATTCGCGTCGCAGGAGAGGACGGTTTTTGCAGGATAGGCACTGTAGACGGAGAGTGCAGAGTCAGCGAATATATAGAGCAGATATGCAGATGGCTCAATATTGACAGAAGCTCTGTCTCCTTTGCGGGAGACCTGAATTCCGAAGTGAAGACCATAGGCCTGTGCAGCGGAGCAGGGGCGGAATTTGCAAGTAGTCTCAGGCGGCTGGGATGCGACCTTTTCATCACGGGAGATGTAAAGTATCACGATGCTCAGGAGGCGAAAGAATCGGGATTGAACATTCTCGATATAGGCCATTACGGCAGTGAGAAAATCTTCACAGAAAATATGGCAGATTATCTCAGAAATAATACAGATTTGGATATAATTGAATCTGAGGTGGATTTAGATCCGTTCATCTTGTTATGAAAAATCCGGTAGGCGGATGCGGCCTCAATCAGAGGACGCTTAGTATTAAAAGAGGTTTAATATGAAAAAGAAGAATCAGACTTTGGCAAAGATCATAGTGATAGTACTGATTGTAGTAGTAGTGGTCACTTATTCCGTATCTTTTGCAGTCTATTTGTTTTGATTAAATTCGGGTAGAGCAGGCAGTCGCGTTTACAATCTTGTAAATGAGGAAAGTCCGGGCTCCGCAGGGCAGGATGCCGGATAACGTCCGGCGTAGGTAACTATAGGGAAAGTGCAACAGAAACATTCCGCCGAAACGGGTAATGCCGTGGTAAGGTTGAAATGGTGAGGTAAGAGCTCACCGGCGGCATGGAGACATGTCGGCCGTGTAAACCCCATCCGGAGCAAGACCAAACAGGGGCTAAAGGCAGTTGCCCGCTGCCTCCCGGAAGGTAGGTCGCTGGAGCTTGTCAGCAATGGCAAGTCGAGATAGATGATTGCTTAATACAGAACCCGGCTTATAGCTCTGCCCGATTTTAATGGCAATATATTTAGGAGGGAAAATATGAAAAGAAAGTTTGCTCTGATTATGCTCTGCATCCTTACGGTAGCAGCCTTGGCCGGATGTCAAAGCAAAGAGCCGGAATATCCGGCGCTGGAGGATCCTAAGCAGCCATCAAACGTGAAAGACGCTACATACAGCGGGTTTACGGGCTCTTATGACGCAGATAAATGGCTGTTCGACAGTAGTTTAGGTCTGTTTACCATCTACGACAAAGAGGTATATGAGGCTGGAAATCCGGACGGAAAGTGCCCTAACATCAATGTCGTGATTTCACAGGATTATGAGGGACCTCTGACTTCAGAAGATATGGATGATCTCATGGCTGAAATCGAGAATATGAATGTTTCAGGCTTCTCCATAGAAAAGAATGAGATGAAGACCTTCGGCGGCCAGCCGATAATCTATTATGAGACTAAGGCTCAGCTTACCGACGATATGATAGACATCATGATTGAAAACGGCAGTATTACTGAATCAGATATAGATGCTGTGGGCGGAAGAGATGCGCTTATGGCCATAGGCGAAACTGATCAGATCGGTATTTCTGCTATCGTAGACGGGAAGATCGTGATGGTTACTGGTACATATTATGACAATTCGGATGACGTCATGGAAGCCATGAAACTCCTGCTCAAGACAGGAAAAGTCAGCTGATAGAAATGACAGACTGAAAAGGTCTACGAACTTTAATATATGAAAAAAAGCCCTGCGTCAGATGCAGGGCTTTTTCTTTTAAAACTGTTTTACGTCTAATGCTTCTAAAAGTTTTATGTCAGGATTCTTTTCTGCAAAATAATTGAGAGTGAACTGATTTGCAAACAGTATCAGAGGCCTGTCAAAGTGGTCGAACACCAGCATCGTTCTTGAATCCAGAATCTTTTTAACAGTATCGAAATCTTCTGCATGCACCCATCTGGCCAGAGAAAATTCCAGTCTGTCCATACGTATTTTCGCGTTATATTCGTTTTCCAGCCTGTATTGGAAGACTTCGAACTGCAGCTGGCCTACGGCGCCGATTATGACCTCGTTATATTCGTTGCGGTATACCTGGATAGCTCCTTCCTGCGCCAGCTGAGAAACTCCCTTTTGAAACTGCTTGGCCTTCATGGTATCTTTAGGCGTTACGAGCGCAAAGAGTTCCGGAGGAAAGGTGGGAAGAGGTTCAAAGAACAGCGTCTCTTTTCTGGTGGAAAGAGTGTCGCCTATCTGATAATTTCCCGTATCATATATTCCGATTATATCTCCGGCTATGGCCTCTTCTACATTTTCACGATGATTTGCCATGAGCATGGTGGACTGGGCCAGCTTCATCTCTTTGCCTGTACGTGACAGCTTCACCGTCATACCTCTTTCAAATGTTCCTGAGCATATCCTGAAAAATGCCAGCCTGTCTCTGTGGGCGGGGTTCATATTTGCCTGTATTTTGAATATAAAGCCGCTGAAGAAATCGTCGCCGGGATTTACAAAGCCGTCGGTAGTCTTTCGAGGTCCCGGCGCCGGCGACATGTCGAGGAAATGCCGCAGGAATTGGGTGGTACCGAAATCTGAAAGAGCAGAGCCGAAGAATACGGGAGATAGTTTTCCGCAGGAGATGGCTTCCATATCGAATTCGTTTCCGGCGCCTTGTATCAGCTCTATCTCATCCCTGAGAGAAGATAAGTTAAAACCTGAGATTTCTCCCTCAAGTTCCGGACCGAAGACGCCGTTTTCACCGAGTTTGATGATCTTATCAGCTTTATATAACACGGCCTCGTTTTTAAGAATGTCGTAGATACCCTGAAAATTCAATCCGCAGCCTATAGGCCAGGTGACAGGTACGGAGGGCAGTCCTAAAACGTCTTCCAGCTCCTGTATGAGATCGAAAGGGTCTTTCGTTTCTCTGTCCAGCTTATTTATAAAAGTGAAGACGGGGATATGCCTCATGGCGCAGACCTTAAATAATTTTCTCGTCTGAGTCTCTATACCCTTGGCTCCGTCTATGACCATTACGGCGCTGTCTACGGAGGTCAGTATTCTGTACGTGTCTTCCCCAAAGTCATTATGTCCCGGCGTATCCATTATGGAGATGACGAACTGCATTACCGACGACGTAACAGAAATGCCCCTCTGTTTTTCTATTTCCATCCAGTCAGAAGTAGCGAATTTGTCATTTCTTCTGGCTTTTACCGTGCCTGCTTGGCGTATAGCGCCTCCGTGGAGCAGTAATTTTTCTGTCAAAGTAGTTTTTCCGGCGTCAGGATGCGAAATTATGCCGAAAATTCTTCTTTTCTGTATTTCTTCATGTCTTGTGGTCATTTTATTTCCTCTTTCTAAAAACTCACTCAGAATATAATACCATAATTGTTGAATTTGTAAATAATTTGTTATATAATATCTCTTTGTCTAATGGGAGGTACAAAGAACTAGTATGAAAAAATCAACAGAAAATAATGCACATAATCAGATGACACATGAAAACAAGATGGGCACCATGCCTGTAAGAAAACTTCTCATGAGTATGGCCTGGCCCGCTATTTTATCGATGACCAT
>OHPX01000961.1_pt1 | contig 12248 bp, 5 predicted proteins | sample 1577801 | NCBI WGS metagenome assembly OHPX01 (sample SAMEA3879584, study PRJEB24766) | human gut metagenome | biome: human-associated habitat; feature: feces | place: USA | collected 1985/1987 | reverse complement strand
ATTAGCGGTAGTTGCTTTCAAATCTTCCAGCGTTCTGCCTTTGAAATATTGTACTTTACGCATGAAGGAAGCCTGTTCCGAATAAATCAGATACCACCAGTCTCCCATCTTGAATACATCCGGACATTCGTAGAAACGATCCCACATCATGGTCATAAAGGTTCCGGCAGATTCCCACTCTTTCAGGTCGGCAGAGGTAAATTCGGCGATATGCCCTTTTCCGTTCTTGCGGGTAGCGATCAGCATGTGGTATACACCGTCTTCGGTCTGGAACAGGAACGGGTCACGGAAATCATTCTTGTCATAGCCGTATGTATCTCCTTTCAGGTAGAAGGTTCGGTTCTTGGTCCATGTCTTGAAGTCGGGAGAAGTAGCTACCATCACTACCTGCGCATTCTGGTCGGAAGAAGGTTTGAACTTATTGCCGGTGTAGAAGGTATAATACAGTTTGTCGGCAGGGTTATAGATCGTTCCTCCTGTGCCGATGGCAGCATCCTGTTCGTCACGCCCTCCGCAGGAAATCAGTTCGCCGAGAGATTCGTAAGTAGCACCGTCTTTGGTAGCCACCCCGAAAATGGGATGGTACGTAGCTTCGGGGTTCGGACGGTAGTCTTGCAGGTACATCACTTTAAAGTCTTTGGCAACCGGATCATAGAATGGCATCGGGTCACCGACAAAGCCTACCTGCGGTTTATAGTACATCGAGAAGCCATGCTCGTCGGCCGATTGGAAGTAAGTGGCTGTACCGTCCCAGTCCCTTTGAGTCAATACGGGATCCATCTCATCACTGCAAGCGCTCATTGAGGCCAACAGCGTGGTGATTGCTATATGTAAGATCATATTTTTCATAATTATTGCTTATTCTTTTATTTACATAAGTAGTTGATTGCATTCAAAGTCATTTGCTCTACGTTGTAGTGGTAGTAGTCGGCAGAAGCGTCTACGCCTTTACCGTACCAGTCGTAACAACCGGAGCCGATACAGATCGTGCGTCCGCTGTTGGCGCGCGGCTCGAATTCGGCAATGACTACTGCACCGTCACCTCCACGTGCCAGGTCAATTCCTCCAGTCAGGTTACGCCATTCGTTCAAGTCGGCATAACCTCCCCAGTCTGTTCCGATATGCCATTGCGCTGTACTATTGGTTATCGCATAGCCGGCATCACAAGTATATACTGTCGATTTGTCGCCATCTTTCCATCTTAAATCCTGGAACAACGGATGCGATTCGCTACCGGTAATCGGAAAGCTCCACGGAGAAGACGTAATTTCGGGTGAGTCTTCGTTTCCTCCCCAACTGTTGTTGGGTACACGCTCGTCTTTTGCAATGCTAAGGTCCTTAATATAGAAAGTTGCATAGCGGGTCAGCAACAGGTTGCCACCGTTTTGATAGTAGACTTTAAATTTCTCTACGGCAGCTTTCGCATCATCCGGCAAAGGAGGATTATCGCCATTGTCTGCATGGAAATGCCACCAGATTGCAGTATATTTACCTAAATCTACTTTTCCGTCTACTACATCTTTGAATGAGACGTATTCGGACATGGATATATTATCCATCATCCACTGGGCAGCGGCTTTTTCTTCAGGACTTGTCAGTTGACTCACAGAAGAAGCTGTGCCAATAAAGGCAGTCGGAATTACATTTCCTTGAGTAACTGTTACTACATAAGAAGTCACTGCCGAACGGTAAGTTGCTGTATAAGTGACAGGGTTGGTAAAGTCCTGAATGCTGCCGGATGCCGGAGTCACAGTGACTCCATCCGATCCAGTGAATGTACCTTTCAACTGGGTAATATCCACTGTCAGCGGAACAACTACAGAGATTGTTTTTGATAGCTGGTCTACTTTTCCGACATAAGTATCATTCAACTTAAAGGTCAGTATCTTTGCTTCGTCTCTCTTCACGGTAATCGTATAGTTCATCTGTACGTCGCCATTCTTCACGGTCAAAGATACGGGAAGAGAAAAGTCGATTGTTTCACCGACAGCGATGCTCGCCGTAGCACCTTCGGAAAGATTGATTTCACTGACGGCCATCCGGGTAACGTCATAGTCGTAAGGTACTCCCACTACGATTGTCTTATTCTGATAATCGATCGTCCCTGCGTATTCATCCAGTTTGATAGAGTTCACCCATACATCTCCGTCCAGACGAAGATTGGATTTGAAGTCATCGCTACATCCCGCAACTGTCAGACATGCTACAGTCACCAACAGGATGGTATAGAGTTGTTTTATGATTGATTTCATTTTATTCTTTGTTTTAAAATTGATGATTACCAACCGAAATTCTGTGTATAATTTCCGTTACTGGCACTGATCTGTTCGAATGGGATTGGAAGGTATTCGTTCTTATTTTCCGTGAAACCTGCATTCTTGTAAATAGAACAACGGGCTGCTTCGGTCACATAATAAGCATTGATAACGTCTTTGGCTTCTCCCCATCTTACGAGGTCAAAGAAACGTGAGCTTTCCATACCGAACTCTATACGGCGTTCCCATTTCAGCATTTTCATGGCTTCGTCCTGTGTATATGCTTTCAGTTCATAAGGAGTTACTTTAAAGTTTACTCCGTACTCTTCTTTGTAATTGAAGATCAGCATTGTACTTCCGGCTGCACGGCTGCGTACATCGTTGATGAGTGAAATGGCGTCGGCAATACGTCCGTCGTTCAACTGTATCAGGGCTTCGGCACGCATCAGCAATACGTCTGCATAACGAATAACGATATGATTCAGGGAACTTGCCCAATAAGAACCTTTCTTCAGGCAGTCACAGTCCGGGTCTACATTCTCTTTGAGCGAAACATAATATCCGTAAAGTCCCTTACTACGGCTCCAGTCATCATTCTTCTGAATCAGGTAGCCTTCGTTGTATTTATAAGGGAAGCCCGGCATACCTACCGTGTGGAATAAACGGGGGTCTACATTGTCCGTCGTAACCTCGTAGTTCTCATTATCGTAGGTATTGAACAACGGTTTTCCCTGCGAGTCGGTTTTGAAAGCGTTCACCAGATTTTGGCTCGGTTTGTGGAAGTCACAGCAGCCTAGTATCTGCGGAGTTGTCAGTCCCATTCCCCAGTTCAGATTACCGTTGTATGTTCCGTCGTTGATAGAATATTGAATCGCCCATACAGACTCTGCGCCATTTTCATATTGAGGCAGGAAGTTCATGCTATAATCATTTTCCAATCCGTAACCGGCTTTGGCCATGATGAGAGGGTCGGTATATTTCACTACCTGCTTCAGGTCCTCTTCGTCGATACCGGTAAGGTTGTTGTTCACTCCATCCTGACGGTAAGCCTTATACAAGTAAGTCTTTGCCAGGTAAGCGGCAGCGGCAGCTTGTGTGGGACGTCCTTTTTCTATCTGCACTTCCGGCAGATTGTCGTAGGCAAACTGGAAGTCGTCTGCTATCTTTTGCCATTGTTCGTTATTGGTATAGGTGGTATTCGAAAGCTCGTTGTAAGCATCCGGGTCCATGTTTTCATCGTCTACTATAACGATCTTCTTAAACAGTTCCTTCAACATGAAGTGGGCGTGTCCGCGCAGGAATCTCATTTCAGCAATGCGCTGGTCCTTCAGCGGATAAGTCTTTTCATCCATCAGGTCGAGTGACTGCAAGGCTGTGTTGGCACGGGTGATGCATTGATACAGTCTTTTCCATATATCGTTGATATTCCAGTCGGTGGTGTTGATACCTTTAGAAATTTCCAGTGCGTTGAACACACCGCCGTCTTCCGTACCGGAACCGCCTTTATAACAATCGTCGGAACGTACGTCATAATTCCAAAGCGAGAAGGAAGAGTTGATGTCGTCACCTGTTGCCCAAATGGCGTAGGCTGAAATCACGAGGTTGTCCACGTATTCGGGAGAAGCGATCTGATCGCCGGTCACAATACCCTGCGGAACCTGACGATCCAGAAAATCGTTGCAACTGCTTGTCAGCAAGGTAAATCCGATGGTTGCTATGTATAGTATCTTTTTCATGATAGTTCGTTTTATAAATGAAGTGAATTAAAATCCGATGTTAAGTCCGAAGGTGATATTCACAGGGATCGGATAAGAGAAGTTCGGGTTTTCCGGGTCTTCTCCCGTAAAGTCTTTACTCTTGATCGTCAGCAGATTTTGCGCGCTGCAATAGAAACGTAAACGTTCCATTCTCAACTTCTTGGAGATTACTGCCGGAACTGTATAGCCTAATTGGATATTACGCAGTTTCAGGAAGGAACCGTTTTCAACAAAGTAAGTGGAGACACGCTGTTCATTGTTTGTATCGCTGCGGGTCAATGCCGGAATATCAGAGTTTGGGTTCGTAGGTGACCAGGCATTAAGCAAACGGGTTCCCTTATTCAGGAAACCGACATTGGAAGCACTCCAAAAATCGCTTTTCTTCTTCACGTCACTGATTATATCCACTCCCTGAACGCCTTGCCAGAACATTGTCAGATCGAAGTTCTTATATTCCAGATAAATATTCAATCCGTAGCTGAAAGCAGGAGTCGGATCGTAAATCCATTCCTGGTCTTTTTCATCAATCACACCGTTATGGTCGATGTCGCGGTAACGGATACGGCCTACAGCTGCACCTTCCTGCGTAGCGTGATTGTCCACTTCTTCTTGTGATTTGAAGATACCGTCGGCAATGTAGCCCACTTGTGAGTTGTATGTATGACCGACTACACTTTTTACTCCATTACCACCAAACTTTCCATTGGCAGCCACTGTCTCCGGCAGTTCAAGAATTTCATTCCGGTAAGTGGAGATGTTTCCGTTCAAGTCGTAAGTCAGTCCGAAGGCAGTTTTGTTGCGGTAGCCCAAGTTGAATTCAAAACCCTGGTTTTTCATTGCGCCCGAATTAATCCAACGATTGCCACCTTCTCCCAATACTCCCACTCCTGCCATTTCAGTCAGGATATCGGTTGTTTTCTTGTAATAGTATTCCAATGAACCATACAGGGATTGTTTGAATAGGCTGAAGTCGATGCCGACGTTCGTCTGTGTGGTTGTCTCCCATTTGATATTGTCATTACCAATCTGGTTACGTTTGAATCCGGAAGGCAGAGTACCACCTCCGTTAGAACCTGTAATATCGTATGCCGTACCGTAGCTTTGACCGCCAAATGAATCTGTTGTTCCATAATTAGGAGCGTAGATAGTGTAACGGGCAAGGTTGGAGATTTCCTGATTACCGGTCTGTCCCCATGAAGCACGCAGTTTCAGATCGTCCAACCAAGTCAGTTCCTTCATAAAGCTCTCCTGTGTGATGCGCCATCCCAAAGAAACGGAAGGGAAAGTGGCATAACGGTGGTTTTTACCGAACCGGGAAGAACCGTCCCGACGGAGAGTTAACGAAAGCAGATATCTATCGGCATAAGAATAGTTCATTTTGCCGAAGAAAGAGACAAGCGAGTAACCTTCGCCGGCACCATAAGCCTGTGCTGTGCCGCTACCTGCATCGGGCCACATATAGTCGGGAGTAAGGATAGAGAAATCTTCTTTGTAGCCGGAGAAATGGCTGTCGTCTTCACGGTTCAACTCCATACCTACCATTACATCTCCACGATGTTTGCCTACTTCCAGTTGGTAGGTAGCAATGGCGTTCCACATCCATTTCGTCCAGTGTTCCTGCTTGGCTTCTACGGCATTCTTATCATTTGCCACATTGCCTTCGGTGATGGGGTAGGTGAAGATGCGTTGTGATTTCTGTGCATAATCCAATCCGAAGGTGGAGCGGACATTGAATCCTCTGAAGGGGTTGAGGTTGATGTAGGCATCACCAAACATACGCCAGTAAGTATAGCGATTATCAGAGTTACGGTCCAGTCTCGCTACCGGGTTCTCACGGTCGGGATATCCGCCTACCGGACCTGCATATTCTCCATTGATGTCGTAAACGGGCAATGAGGGATTGAATTGCAATACATTTTGCAAGAATCCACCCGGTGCCTGCACCTCCGAAGTGCGGTTCAGTGTGAAGTGCTCTCCTATGGTCAGGAATTTGCCAATCAGATTATAATCAGAATTTATGCGGGCAGAGAAACGTTCGAAGTCACTGTCCTTGATGATACCTATATTCTTATAATAGCCCAGGGAGAAGAAAGATGACCCCTTTTCAGAACCATTGCTTACTGATACATTGTACTGCTGGATAATACCTGTACGGGTTGTTTCATCGAACCAGTCGGTGTCGGCAGCCGGAACCGTATTGGCGGAATCCAGATACTTGGACATGCTGATGTTGTTCAGTTGAGGATAACCGTTTGCGTCATATCCCCAGCTATACTTATAGCCCAGTGCGTTGGTGTTGGGATCCTGGCTTTCGTTTACGTAAGCCTGCCACATGGCACGGCCATATTCTTCCGCATTCAGTACTTCCATCTTATTGGTATACATGGAAGCGGCGATAGAAGCATCGAAGTTAATCTTTATCTGTCCTTCTTTACCTTTCTTCGTAGTGATGATGATGACACCGTTTGCAGCGCGTGAACCATAGATAGAGGCAGAAGCCGCATCCTTCAATACCTGGATAGATTCGATATCATTGCCATTCAGTTCGTGCATGCCCGATTTGGTAGGTACACCGTCAATAATATAAAGAGGATCGTTATTGTTCAAAGTCCCGACACCGCGAATACGTACAGTGGCGTTTCCACTGGGATTACCGTCGGCTGTGATGTTCATACCGGGGACGCGTCCCTGTAATGCTTTGATCGGGTTGTTTTCGTTTTGCTTGGCAATCTCGTCTATGCTGACTACGGAGATGGCTCCGGTCAGGTCGGCCTTGCGTTGAGTAGTATAACCTGTGACTACGACTTCCTGTAGCAATTCCGATTCTTCTTCCAAAACGATATTCAGTGTAGCTTGAGCTTTCACATTCACAGTCTTGAATCCGATATACGAAATGGAGAGTTCTGCGCCTTGTGGTACAGACAATGTAAAGTTACCGTCGATGTCGGTTATGGTGCCGTTACTTGTCTGGTTGGTTTCTATGACAGTTGCACCGATAATGGATTCTCCGTCAGTCTTGGAAACCACTTTCCCTTGTACCGTCAGGCGTTGGGCCTGAACTAGTGTACACATTATAAGAAAGAGTGCAAATAGAAGTGATCTTTTTATGCCTTCCATGTTTTTAGATTTTAATTAATATGCTTTTCATTTTGTAATCGCTGTGGATTACCTCTCAAAACATGCTTTCCCGAGTGATGTTTTGATGTTGCAAAGAAAGGGAATTAAGTGAAAATATGCTGTAATTTATGTTTCATAAGCTGGTATATTTGTAACAAAATAAAGGGCAGGTATCATATTTGCCAGCTTATGAAACATAAATGGCAGGCTATTTCTGTTTTATTCGCTTCCTTTGCAAAGTGCTTTCCCGAGCAACCCATTATTAATTAAATGTAATACCCAAAAACATCATGAATTTAAAAAACAATTTGTTGACTGTGCGATGGACCCTTACCTTTATAATAGGTACAATCTGGTCTGTCTTTTCGTGTCAGGCTATTAATCCTCCTTTTGTGATTAAACATTTAGGTGACGGACAGAGCATTGTCCAGATTGAGAACCAGAAGAAATTTCTGTTGCTTCCCGTGGAAGAGGCTGCTCCGGAGGCAAAGCTATATATGATAGCCGATAATGACGTAGTGCGCAATATGAATGTTCGTCTGGCTATAAATAAGGTAGACTATTTTGTTCCGGTAGATCTCTCCGGATTTGATAATAAATCACTTTCTTTCAACTTCCAGTTGATACCCGATACGGCTATTTGCTGGGATGAAATGAAACTTTCCAATGAGTTTGATACATCCAATCGCGAGAGTTTCCGTCCGCTTTATCACTTCACTCCTCAATATGGCTGGATGAATGATCCGAACGGTATGGTATATAAAGATGGTGTTTATCATTTGTTTTATCAATACAATCCTTACGGTTCTATGTGGGGAAATATGCATTGGGGACATTCTGTCAGTAAGGACCTTGTACATTGGGAACATTTGGCCCCAGCTATTGCCCGTGATACATTGGGACATATCTTTTCCGGCAGCTCTATTGTCGATCAGGAGAATGTAGCGGGGTATGGAGTAGGGAGCATCCTGGTTTTTTATACTTCTGCCAGTGACAAAAACGGGCAGGTCCAATGTCTTGCTTTTAGCAAGGATAATGGACGGACATTTATTAAATATGAGAAGAACCCCATCTTGTGCCCTGCTGATGGTTTGAGAGATTTCCGTGACCCAAAAGTGTTCCGGTATGAACCGGAAGATAAATGGGTGATGATTGTCTCCGCCGATAAAGAAATGCGTTTCTATGACTCTAAGAATCTGAAGGACTGGAACTATATGAGTAATTTCGGAGAAGGATACGGGGTACAACCTTGTCAATTTGAATGTCCGGACATGGTGGAACTTCCGGTGGATGGAGATCTGAACCGTAAGAAATGGGCATTGATAGTGAACGTCAATCCAGGATGTTATTTCGGAGGAAGTGCCACTCAATACTTTACAGGAGACTTTGATGGAATGAAATTCAGTTGTGACAGTCAGCCGAATGTCACGAAATGGTTGGATTGGGGTAAAGATCACTATGCTACCGTTTGTTTCTCAAACACTGGAGAACGGACGATTGCTGTTCCTTGGATGAGTAACTGGCAATATTGTAATATTGTCCCGACAAAGCAATTCCGTAGTGCTAACGCTTTGCCGCGTGAGTTAAGTCTTTATACACAAGACAATGAAATTTATCTTTCAGCAGCTCCGGTACCGGAGATAAAAACTCTGCGAAAAGAAAAGAAAGAAATTCCGGCATTTACGGTTGCCAATGATTATCATATTGATTCTTTATTGGCTGATAATGATGGTGCTTATGAACTGGCATTGGAAATTACCGCCGGGGAAGCGGAGATTATGGGATTCAGCCTCTTTAATGATAAAGGGGAAAAGGTGGATATCTACTTCAATCTTCCGGAAAAGAGATTGGTTATGGACCGGACGAAAAGTGGTATCGTGGATTTCGGAAAGAAGAGTGTACCTCATGAAATAGAGGTTCACGACCGTAGAAAGACGACTTCCATCAATTATATAGATGATTTCGCATTAGCTACCTGGGCACCGATAAAGAAAGAGAATAAATATATGTTGGATGTCTTTGTTGATAAATGTTCTGTAGAAATATTCCTGAATGGAGGAAAGGTAGCAATGACTAATCTTATCTTTCCATCGGAACCATACAACCGTATGTGTTTTTATAGCAAAGGAGGTTCATTTCAAGTAGATTCATTCAATGCGTATCGGTTGGGTTTATAATAGAAGTAGAAGTTACACAATAGATGTTTGCATAGATTCAGTGAAAGCAACAAGTATTGATTGCTTTTTAAGGATTCATAGGTTAGATTTATAAGTTAGGTTTTGTAGATTAGAATTAGGTGTTTGGTAGCTGTCAGATGTGAAATCCGGCAGCTACTTTTTATTCATCAATTATTCATCAATTTCAATTGTATATCCTCCTTGGAATATCTCTTCCGGTTGTAAGTGCTGCATCCAGTCCTTATCTTTATATTCACCAGTATAATGTGCACGGTCGCAACGTCCGTACCAAGGTTCGATGCAGACAAAAGGAGCATTCTTTGCAGGTGGAGACCAAAGACCAACTACCGGAGCGTTAAAATGTAAACTAAGATAAGCCTGTTTCTCTTTATTATATAAGGTAACTTTACGGACCTGTTCATTTTCCAGTATCAAAGCATCTTTATCAAAAGTATGCGTGTCCAGTGGTAATAATCCGTCTGTCAACTCTAAAGAATATTCTGTGGAAGGATCAGCGCATCCCTTTTCTGAAATGAGAATATATTTCAAACCGTTTTCCTTGTCAAATCCGAAGAACCCTCTTTCAGAATTGCTTGCATCGAACTCCGGCCAATAGAAAGCTGGATGTGCCCCAATCTGAAAATACATATCCTTTTCACCGCTATTCTTTACTTCCCACATAACCTCAATTTTCTTTCCCTGGATGCGATAGCCTATTTCCAGACAGAATGGAAAAGGGTATTTATGCAAAGTTTCTTCATTGCTGACAAGGCGGCAACGTACTTCATCCTCTTTTTCAGAAATAAGAGTAAATTCCATGTCACGGGCAAAACCATGTTGAGTAAGCGTATAAGGAATCCCTTCATTCCGATACTCATTTTCCCATACGCTCCCTACAATCGGGAATAGGACAGGAGAGTGACGTTTCCAAAAAGCAGGATTGGCTTGCCACAGATATTCTTTTCCATTGGCGACGATGCTGCAGAGTTCAGCTCCGTGAGGAGATACTTGAATCGTGAGTTGTTTGTTGGAGATTGTTTTCATATCGTTGATTTTTTCAGTTGACTACAACCAGTAGTTAACTTTATTTTTTAAGTTCTTATCATCTGCAAAGGTAATATTTTCCATACTTACTGGAGAATAGATATTCTATAAATCTTCTATCTCGAATAATAATGTATAAAACCCTATAAAATAGCGTTCTATGCAACAAATGTTATAGCCTTTGAAACATTTTTTTCAGTCGTTTGATATAAATCAACCGTAATTTGCATTATCGATATAGATAAAATTCGTACTTTTAATTTAATAACATCAAACTAATGCATCGTATTATGAAGAACAAAAAACTTCTTTGCAGCGTTTGTTTCCTGTTTACTTTCATGTCAGTCCTTTGGGGGCAAAGCATTACGGTGAAAGGAAACGTTACTTCTAAAACGGACGGACAGCCGGTCATCGGCGCCTCTGTTGTTGAAGCTACAGCTACTGCTAATGGAACAATTACTGATTTAGATGGTAATTTCACCCTTTCGGTTCCGGTTAACTCTACTTTAAAGATTACGTATATTGGTTATAAACCGGTGACCGTAAAATCGGCTGCTATCGTTAATGTATTATTGGAAGAAGACACTCAAATGGTAGATGAAGTGGTTGTAACAGGTTATACCACTCAACGTAAAGCTGACCTGACCGGTGCTGTTTCCGTAGTGAAAGTAGACGAAATCCAGAAGCAAGGTGAAAACAATCCGGTGAAAGCCCTTCAGGGACGTGTCCCCGGAATGAACATCACCGCCGATGGTAATCCGAGTGGATCGGCTACCGTACGTATCCGCGGTATCGGTACGCTGAACAACAACGATCCTCTTTATATTATCGATGGAGTTCCTACCAAAGCCGGTATGCACGAATTGAACGGAAACGACATTGAATCCATTCAAGTACTGAAAGATGCTGCTTCAGCATCCATCTACGGTTCGCGTGCTGCAAATGGCGTTATCGTCATTACTACCAAACAAGGAAAGAAAGGCCAGATTAAAATCAATTTTGATGCTTCGGTTTCAGCTTCCATGTATCAAAGTAAGATGGACGTGTTGAATACGGAACAGTACGGACGTGCCATGTGGCAAGCCTATGTAAACGATGGTGAGAACCCGAACGGCAATGCTTTGGGATATAACTACAATTGGGGTTACGATGCCAACGGAAATCCGGTACTACACAGTATGAGTCTTTCCAAATACCTGGACTCAAAGAATACAATGCCTGTGGCAGATACCGACTGGTTTGATGAAATTACCCGTACAGGTGTTATCCAGCAATACAATCTCTCTGTCAGCAACGGTTCGGAGAAAGGTTCTTCCTTCTTTTCTCTGGGATATTACAAAAACCTGGGTGTAATTAAAGATACGGACTTCGACCGTTTCTCCGCCCGTATGAACAGCGATTATAAATTAATAGATGATATCTTGACTATCGGCCAGCATTTCACCTTAAACCGTACTTCGGAAGTACAAGCTCCCGGCGGAATTATTGAAACTGCTTTGGACATTCCTTCCGCTATCCCCGTTTATGCTTCGGATGGTTCATGGGGAGGACCGGTAGGCGGATGGCCGGACCGTCGTAATCCTCGCGCCGTACTCGAATACAACAAAGACAACCGATACACTTACTGGCGTATGTTCGGTGATGCTTATGTGAATCTAAGCCTCTTCAAAGGATTCAATGTTCGTTCTACTTTTGGTCTGGACTACGCAAACAAGCAAGCCCGTTACTTCACCTATCCTTATCAGGAAGGAACACAGACCAATAACGGCAAGAGTGCAGTGGAAGCCAAACAAGAACACTGGACCAAATGGATGTGGAATGCCATTGTCACTTACCAGTTGGAAATAGGCAAGCATCGTGGAGACGTCATGGCAGGTATGGAGCTGAACCGGGAAGAC